>Ga0209500_10000021_pt1 | contig 157276 bp, 166 predicted proteins | sample S_140212_EF_Meta_FD_187323 | JGI IMG/M metagenome (GOLD analysis project Ga0209500, IMG submission 187323) | Freshwater microbial communities from Lake Simoncouche, Canada to study carbon cycling - S_140212_EF_MetaG (SPAdes) (version 2) | ecosystem: Environmental > Aquatic > Freshwater > Lake...
AGCTGTCACGTTGCGCATGGACCACTTACAGTCGACTACTGTTTCCCCAGGGACATCCTCCGTCACCCCGCCCTGCTGGTTGTATGATATAATTAACGGATCAACACCATGCGATACAGTGAATTTTCCGAAGCCCTTAAACCCAGTGAATATCGAAATCTTGTCAAGGACTGGGACCGGACCCGTTATGCTGACCTATTTGGGGGTCGTAATAGAATCTACTTGCCCCTGGAATCTCCTGAGACCGCCACCACCGTCAGGGTTAATCCACGAGTAAGTCAGGAAGTGGCTCAAGCTGGGTATAAGATTGACGACTACGTTAAGGGCATTGCCAGTAAAACTGATAACGGACGAATTCGTCAGATTAAGATTGGTAAGCTATTATCCCAGGACACCGCCCAGGTATTTGCCAATGACCCTGCTAGGCAAGCTACTAAAAAGAACAATCAACTGGTGGTGATATCCCGTCATCCATATGATATTGCGGGTATGAGTACTGACCGTGGCTGGCGTAGTTGTATGAACCTACGTGATCATGGGAACAATAAACGATTTGTGCCCCTGGACATTGCGGCCGGTACTGTAATTGCTTACTTAATTGATGCTACTGATAAAAACATTAACCACCCTCAAGCACGCATGTTGATTAAACCGTTTGTCAATATCCTGGGCAATCATCAAGTTGCCCTAGGTATTGAAGATCAAATATATGGAACTGCACCCCCGGAATTCAGTAAGACCGTCAGTGCATGGGTCAAGAAGATAAATGATTCGCGTCAGCTGGATGGTATATTTGAATTGGATCCACGTTTATATCATGATACACGTGACCATGATCAGGGTGATAAAAATGGCGATCCTTATCCGCGGCCACGTCTTCTTACCGGGCCCAACTCAAAGCAGTATGACCAGCTGATGAACAATCCCATAGCCTATATTCGAGCGCACCCTGATGCAGACGAAGTTACTAGACGGGTCCTGATCAGTTACAATCCCAACACTATAGAGTACATGCCCAACCCATCGCCCGAACTGCAGATGTTGGCGGTGAAAGAAAATTATAAGCTGATTAAATATGTTGAGAACCCCAGCTTTGATCTACAGTTTCAAGTGGTTCTGGATGATCCATTTAACATACAGTATATTAACGATCCCGCAGAGAGAATAAAACAATATGCATTTTCATTAAGCGATCGTGTTTTTCCATATATTAAAAATCCACCTCTAGAAATGCAAGAAAAAGCCGTGGGGGACAATCCCTACCATATAATGTATATTGATAATCCCACACCTGAAATGCAATTATATGCGGTTCGACAACTACCGGGTGTTTATGAGCATATTAAAAATCCCACGCCCGAAGTACAGGCAGTTCATGCAGACTGGCTCCGTAAGAAAAACTCCAGTGCCCGGCGCTGATTATCGTACCCATACCAGTGCAAACATAGTAGCCCAGCTTTCACTAGCACCGTAAAATTTAAACACGATCTCAAGGTCATCGGGATTAAAACTCCAGTTATAGTCAGTATTCTGTACCAGTCCCTGTTGCCTGCACCATATACTCATTTCAATCGCATTGTTTGCGCCTGGGCCTCGACGCACAAAGGGTATTTTAACTTCAACTGTCATCTTTGCCAGCGTAGTGCGAACATAGTAGCATCATAGTCATTTTCAAACTTAATACCATATCTAAAACCGTTATTCGTATCTTGTCCCAGTGTCCAACGTTGAGTCTCTGGTAAGGGTGGATTGGGCATGTGCTGTTCTAGCCATAGCCCTACTTCTATAAATTCATTGTGTGTAAATCTTATTTTTGTCAGTTCAAAATCAATCATTCGTATTTTAACCTAAAGAAAGTTTCCTCTGATGGAGTTGCAAACTTTAAACGATATGAATAGCCATGATATTCATGGAAGTATTTCTCAAGAGTATAATCACCAGGACTATGATCTTGCATCCGCTGCAGACTAATTGCATCATGTTCTTCTGATTGTTTGCTATCGTCTTCACTGATGTAAAAGGCTGGACGTGGATTTAAAGTCCGTAGATATTCTTGCCAGGGTTTCTTTTTAAACATATAAGGTCCTGTGGGCATTTCAAAAAAGTTCGGTTTAGACATATTGGCGTAGTGGTCTAGTTAGGTGTTCTATTGTTATTTGCAGCAGTACCAGGTCCAGTAAGGCCAGCAATAAGGATAGTATTAATACCAAAAGCGTGACTAGGATTATCTGACGCCAGGTTAATCTTTTACCCAGGGCCAGAACTGCGCAGGCCAGGGTCAGCATAACCAAGGGTAGCTTCAGGAAAAATAATGCCATCATGCGTATTTTAATAGGAAGAAAGTTTCGTCTTCGGGTGTAGTAAATTCCATATCGATCCATAATTTACCGTCAGGATACTCACGTAACCGAATCTCATAATTACCCGGCATTACCTCCTGAAGTTGTGTGGTAAGCCTGAGGTCAAATGCTGCACGATCTGTCTGCGGATTATGGGTAGCGTATATGGTTGCCGACTCCAGATATTGTCGTACGTTCTTTATCTTGGGCGTCACCTGTAGTTTCTCCTTATAAACTTGCAAATTAAAAGTACTTAAATTTCTCAAGGCCTCCAGGACCATTTTGTTGACTTGAGTATCGGTCGTCATAGTGTGGTCATGCGTCGGCGCTTCGCGCTGTTGTTCTCTAGTTCAATCGGCCTGCCGGAGAATAAATCCCTCCAGCGTAAGGGGGTCATAAAATGCCACTGGTTTATAGTTGCGTTCATATACGATTACCCAATCGTGATTGTTTCTGCTATCCCACTGTATTAAATCTTCAAACTGTTCCTCGTATGTATCCACGTCAGTGTCGGGAAATCTAACTAGGATTCCCCGTTCCTTTGCTTCTGCTACGTAGTTGTTTAGATCGTATCGCATGGTTTATCTCTTGGTAATAATTTTATCCGCTAGTCCGTATGCTACTGCTTCATCTGCTGACATAAAGTAATCACGTTCCATATCTCTTGACAATTCGTCAAATGATTTGCCACCAGTATTATGTTGGTAATAAATGCCCGTAAGTTCTTTTTTCATCTTGAGAATCTCACGTACTTGAATCTCCATGTCCGTAGCTTGCCCACGAGCACCACCTGACGGTTGGTGGATCATGTGACGAGCGTAGGGGAGAATCAATCGTTTTCCATCTGCACCAGCTTGTGCTAACAATGAACCCATACTGCATGCCTGTCCCATAACAATAGTTGAAACATCACACTTGATAAACTGCATGGTATCATAAATCGACATGCCCGCCGTAACCGACCCACCTGGTGAGTTAATATAAAATAAAATATCTGCTTCGGGATCGTCTGCTTCCAGGAATAGCATCTGCGCCACTACTAGACTAGCTGACGTTTCGTTTACATCGGTATCCAGCATGACAATACGGTCCTGTAATAGTCGGCTGTAGATATCGTAACTACGCTCGCCTTTGGCTGTTTGTTGCACTACCATGGGGATTAAACTGGGCATTGATTTTCCTTTAAGTTGTATTAGTAATAAGTAATAGTATAACATCGAATGAATACGAAATCAAGTGTTCATATAGCCTAAATGAATAAGTAAATGATATGAGAAATTTAATTGACATTATAAAAGAAATGGAGCAGGTTAACGAATCTCCCGAAGAAGTTCGGTCTGAGATTGTTAACCGTGTACAGAATATGTCGGATGAGCAGGATCTCAAGGACATATTAAAATATTCCAATAGATTCGCCATACGCAATGACGTAACTGATTTCGCCACAATACGTAAGTACAGCGATGTCGTATCAAAAGTAATATTACAAAGCCTAGCGGATGCTGATTTACCACCCAAAGAAGTTCAGGATTTCCTCAAAAAACTATCGGTAGATGGTATTTTAAAAGTGGATACCCTACTGGAGCCTGGGGTAATACACTCACTGGATAAACTCATAGACACCGGTTATCGATCAATTTTTAATAAAATTAAAAATGATCTATTTTCAAAACTCTCCGGCAGTATTGGTGAAAGGGGGGTAGTTGGCAAGGGAGAATATTTGTTGTCCATTATGAGTCCAAAAATTAATCGAACCGGTGGTGCCGGTGATTTGGATGTAGACGGTAACTCAGTTGAGGTCAAGGCCGGTGCAAATGGCCGCGTTGGTCCCTATGGTAGTTTTTCTCTTGCGGGTCGTTTTCCAGAATTTTTAAGTTTTATAAAGGAATTAGTTCGTGCAGGGAAAATGCCATCAAGCAAGTTACAACTTGCCAACGATCCCATAAAATTTAACCCGACAAAATTAAAAATGACTTTTTTTACCGATTTCTTCGAAACCGAAGAAAATGTTAAGTTAGCATTAGGTAAAATGTTAGCCATGCATTATGGTAATAACTATGATACTGAATCAATAGTCAATAAGGTGGTTGGATCAGGTGGTTCTATAAATGGGGACATGCTGGCCAAGGAAATGATGAAAGCATCATTTACCGTATACAAAGACGCTAAGGGGTTTTCTGGGATATTGGTCCTGGATGAAACTGCTACTAACTTTTTATATATCGATAGTCCAGAAAGTATGGCCGAATCTTCTGGCAAATATTTTGGTGTAACCTTCCCCAGCTGGGTTGGTGACGCTTCAAATTGTATGAAAATAAGCGGCTTATATGCGGGCGGGGGGAAAGATGCTCGTGTGGCAGCTTCTTCATCGGCCAAACCAGTACAGACAGTTGTCATTAATGAACCACCGGATAATATACAAGCCAGTGCAGGTGGCGTTGCGGCAGAACCCTTGGGTACTAAAAATACCATGGGTCGAACTTATCGTGACAAAAGTCGTAACAAAACCTAATTACTTTTTTAAATCACTGATATAATCGCAAATCCCCATGCTCATTGCTTCCTCAGCCGACAGCCAAACGTCACTGCTGGGCAGCAATTGGGATTTAATAGTGGCTTCGTCCAGGCCCGTAGTTTCTTTGTAATGTTCTACCATACGCTCGTTAACTAGGTTGAACTCTTTGGTGATGCTGAACAGCTCGTGGTGTTTGCCTTCCGAGTATGCTGAGTATTGATGGCTTAGTATACTGGTATTGGGTGTTAGTATTCTACGACCCCTACTACCCGACAAAAATATCAGTAATCCCGAACTGGCAATGGTACCCAAGCCCACGGTCTTAATCGGAATCGAACTGGACCGCATGACATCGATTAAGGCAAATGCGTGTTCTACACTCCCACCCTCACTACATATCATCAGCAATAGTTCTTTTTTCTTACGTTTGGCCACGTGGTTTGCAAACAGAATCCATTCCACCACGGGCTTAATGGTTTCGGCATTGACCTCATCCATAAACACATACATGCCAGATTCTTGTAGCAATTGACTGGGTTCTTTATTGGTAGTGTCTACTTCGGGAATACTTGATGCCATAATCTCAACCTATTGGGTTAGTGTGTACGTAAATTATACTGGGTGATAACTCTGTTGTCACTATTTACTCGATCAAATTTACTGAGCCAAAATAAAAGCCCCTTGCGGGGCCTTGTAGCTTATACCATTACTTGGTAGTTTTTGCCAAAGTTTGTGTAAACTTGTCAGTGCTGCTCTTGACAATCTCAGATACTGTTTTAGCAGTGGCTAAGTTAACACGGGCAAATTCAGCATTGGCTTTGGCCAAATTTTTCATTGCTGTGCCGAATTCGGCTGGTTGTAAATACGCCAACACGTTCAGAGTGCTTTTTTCCATCTGATCGATAATCTTAGTTGGGTCCATCATTTCTTCAAAAGTCTTCATAAATTCCATTTTAAATCTCCGGTTAAGCGAGCTTTATGTTAGCCCCACCATTGGGCACTAACTGTTCTCTATCTTATTTATATATTATAGCATAAAAAATGTGCGGTTGCAACATTTTCTTGCTATTTTGGTAAAACATCAATAATATCTATAGCGAATATCAAGTTTAGCCTGACGCATTCTAGCTTCAATAATTACAGATAAAACTGCTTTTAAAAATTTTCTCATTAAATTAACCCCTTTTGAACGCCGCGCTCGAACGAGCTTGCCCAGTATTCAACATCGGCAATGTTGGTGGGATTTTTACTGGTAATATATTTTTCCATACGTTGTCCGTATGATGGTGTATCGAATAGACTTGTGATCCATTTTAAAAAAGTTTTCATTTTGTGATTTCCTTATAATGTACGTATTAGTGTTTGTACTAATATGTTTATTTAGTCATTATATTGCAAACGCACAATTCTGTCAATATTATTTTTGATATATCGCAAAATAAGTTAAATATAACATCAGGAGATTACTATGTTAGAATTTTTAAAACGCTTATTGGGTCTAGGACCTAAAGTAGAACAAGTGGCAGCGCCATACAAAGTGGAAGCACCTACACCAGTTGTGGAACCAGCACCAGTTGCACCACCAGTCTTGGAACCAGCACCAGTTGCAGCAGTGGAGCCAGCGCAAGAGGATAAAAAAGCAGCTACCGGAACTGCCAAGTCAACTGCTAAAAAAGGTGCCGAAACTGGAGCCAAGCCCGCTAGAAGACGTAAGAAGCCAGCTGCTACATAAACAGCATTCGTGCTAGTCCGATAGAATCAATAATGACCAAAAAGACGGCGTTGGCCAGCAGGCCAAAACTCCGTCTGGTCCAGCAAGCCCATGCGCTGGCGATACATCCACAAATAAAGATTGAGTAGAGTGGAATTACCGGAATTGTCGGCACAGTTACCGCAAAGATAATTGCGCTGACGACAGAACATGCCCAGGCAAAGACTTCTGCTAGAAATCTAGTTCTGTTACTGGCCCAATCTTGTTTAATATATTGCCAGATATTGCTACTGGCTACTGTGATTAATTCCATTTTTCCACTGCCTATATAAGTTAAAGGAAGAAATATTCTTTCCTTTTGATTCGCACATGATATCAAAGTTATCTAGGAATCCCAAAGCCCATTCATTACATGCTGTATTCCAATAGAAGTCGCTGTGTGCTCGTAACTTTTGTTTCTTTTTACCCGCCAACAATAGTGCTGTATAGTCAGGTAAAGTGTTTACATCATGTCCGGGAAGCCAATCTTCACGACTGACAGAATAATGGCAAGTAGGCCTGACACCGCGCCAGCTTTCCAACACACGTAATACACGATCATCTTTTGTTTGAATATATTCCCCGGTACGTATCCAATGATGGTGGATATCGATAACAATAGGAACGACATCGCTAATAGTAAGTACATCTTCTAAGCCCCATGCGTTTTCTTCGTTTTCAATTGTAATAGTATTCCTAGCTTCCGGCGATAACCGTTGCAGGACTTGTCTGATGCCTTCTGGCCCTCGCCGCCCAGCAACGTGGACGTTGATTTTGAAGTCTTGGAACTGTTGGCCGTAGCCCATGAATCTTGCCATGTCCGCATGATATTCAAATTCCTCTATAGACCTTGAAACAATGTCGTCAGAATCTGAAGCCAAAACTGTGAACTGACCAGGATGGAAGCTAAGACGCACATTATTACCACGAGCCAGCAGCCCAATCTTAGCAAACGCCCGTTCAGCGTAAAGCCTAACGTCAGGGCGACGCCAAAAATAACTCCAATCCCGGTGAGTATACACTGGTAAAATATCACTACTAATACGAACCATGCGAAGGTGCTCATCTAATTCACTTACCCTTTTAACAAGTTTATAGGTAGATTCAATGTTTTGTTTCATTAAATCCCATAGTTTTTCTTCAGCGGCTGTTTGCGTTTGGCGATTAAGCCAAGCTACTGTGGTACTACCTGTATTGTACTTCTTGGCATCATCTGTTGCCTTGATACCATTAACCTGCTCTGGATAATCAATCCATTTACAAGCAAACCCAATTTTACCCTGCATAGGGATCCTTTACATTGTATAAGAATAGTAACGTAATGATACTATAAAGTTCATTGAATGTCAAACATTTTAGCTAAATATTCGATACATTGGATTTATCGCATTTTGCGGTGCTTTATAACATAACCAAACATAATTATGAAAATTAGCGAAATTAAAAAAGGTCAAAAAGATAGCAATGGCTATACTAAATGCTGGCCCGGCAAACATGCGGCAGGTACCAAGAAGGGTAAGAACGGCGGACAGGTACGTAACTGTGTGCCCAATGAATCTGTAGCCGAAGCCGCCAATGCTGCACAGCAGGCGGCTATTGCGGTTAATATGAAAAAGCATCACAAAAAGCCTAATAAAAGTGTGTCGGAAGGCTTTAATGAGAGTCCGGTATTAGATAAAAATATGAGAACTGCAAGTGTAAATGATACAGGTGAACAAGAAGGATCGTTTGTTAAAAATCAATTACGTACAATTCAACGTGTATCACACCATTTAAGTAACGAATTAGCTGACACCCAAGATTTGCCAGAATGGGTCGAGATGAAAATTAGCCAAGCCCAGGAGATGATGGTTGGGGTAATGGATTATGTAACTAGTGCCAAAGAAATCGATATGGATAATCACGGTGATAGTGATAGTATGATGGCAGAAGCCAATGCGCAATTTGACATGATTGAAGCAATGATGGAAGATCTTGCTGTCGAGTATGGGATAGACTCTGATTCGGTATGGGACCTATTTGAAACCGTATCGGATAGTGAATTACTGGCGGAAACCGCAGCGTGGGAAAAGTCATCGGGTAAGAATAAAAACGGCGGCCTTAATCAGAAGGGTGTGAATAGTTATAGAAGAGAACACCCCGGTTCAAAATTACAAACAGCAGTAACAACTAAACCCAGCAAACTTAAAAAAGGCAGCAAAGCAGCCAAGCGGCGCAAGAGTTTTTGTGCTCGTATGTCGGGTATGAAGAAGCACCGCACTGGTGCCAAGACTGCGCATGATCCCAATAGCCGTATCAATAAATCACTGCGTAAGTGGAATTGCTAATATAAAGTAATGAAACGTATCCTGTTAAGTCCGTGGACCGCACTAATAACCTTATTCCTAGTTGCTACCATAAGAATACAGGACCCTACGTTCGTGGAGTCAGTTCGTCTTAGGTATTTTGACACGTTAATTACTAATCAACCTGATAAACCCCTGGACATATATGCCATTGATATTGATGAGCCGGCATTGGACCGTTATGGGCAATGGCCGTTAAATCGTGCTGAGTATGCAGATATAGTGCAGGACCTTTACTCGCGTGCTGCTAGTCTGGTGGTGTTAAATGTTTTGATGTCAGAGACCGACAGGCAGGGTGGAGACGATCAGCTGGCCAAGATATTAAAAATTTATCCCACAGTATTGATTAATGTACCCGCTGCTGCGACAAAGAATACACCACGTAACCCTGGCTCGGCTGTGATCAATAGTGAATATTTGGATCGAATAGTCACCTATCCTGGCATCATTGCCAATGTACCAGTCCTTGAAGCGGCGGCTGTTGGCATTGGTGCAGTTAATACCCTACCGGAGATTGATGGCGTCAATCGAAGACTACCGTTGGTGGTTAACGTTAACGGAATTCTTTACCCATCGCTGGCCATGGAAATATTACGTGTCGCGGCTGGTGATACTACATTCCAAGTTAAGCTAAGTGAACTGGGTGTGGATAAGATGCGTATCAAAAAGTTCGGTCCCATTACCACAGACCACTTGGGTCGTATTTGGATTGATTGGAGTCAAAAACCTATTAACATTAGCATTATGGATTTACCTGAAAATCTAAATGGTGCTATCGTTATAGTTGGGCCAGCCGCTGCTGGCGTCAGTAATCCGGTGCCCACTGCGGTAGGCGCCCAGTTTCCACATTACGTGCAGGCAGTTGTGGCTGGCACTTTACTAAACAAAATTAATATCACTCGCCCGGATTTTGCAGATGGTGCAGAAATCTTGACATTAGTGATATTGAGCGTTATACTATTATTACTATCGAGGTGGACTTATGTTGGAATTCTTGCTAGCGTTATTGTTCTTGGGGGCTGTGTTTACGGCAGCAGTTATCTTTATGATAATTATCGTTGGCTTTTGGATATCACTAGCATCGTTGCTGGTCTTATTATTGTTCTTTTCCATGCTTATATCATTAGGTTTGTAAGTGAGTTTTTACAAAAGCAACAGATTAAACGACAGTTTGGCACTTATCTATCACCAGCAATGGTTGAAAAACTACAAAAGAATCCCGAGTTATTGACACTAGGCGGCGAATCCCGTGAACTATCTATTATGTTTACTGATGTACGTGGGTTTACCAGTATCAGTGAACATTATGGAGAAGATGTACAGGGTCTTACTAAAATAATGAATCGTTATATGACGGCAATGACAGGGAAAATTATTGAGAATGATGGTACACTGGACAAATATATTGGAGATGCGCAGATGGCATTTTGGAACGCACCACTCGATGATGCTAACCACGCGAAGAATGCTGTGCATACAGGGTTGCAGATGATGGGAAGTTTAGATGCGTTCAACAAAGAAGTTACGGCAGAAGGTGTTCCGGCCTTTGGTATGGGTCTGGGAATTAATACTGCCACCGTTGTGGTGGGCAATATGGGCAGTGATCAACGGTTTGACTATACTTGCCTTGGCGACGGTGTTAATCTGGCGTCAAGACTCGAGGGCCAGACTAAGCCGTACGGCGTCAAAATTATTCTCGGCCCGATAACAGCAGAGCAAGTTAAAGATGAATACTTTGTACTTGAGCTGGACAAGATTGCTGTTAAGGGTAAGAAAGTTGGTGTTAATATCTTTACTGTACTAGAACTATATCCCGGTGCGCATGGTGAATATGAAATGGGGCGTGGAGATCATGAAGAAATGCTAGCTGCGTATCGTAATCGCGAATTCGAACACGCTATATTTTTGTGTGATAGTTTAATAGGCGAGTTCGATGGGCAAATGGATTCTTACTATGCAATGTGGAAAGACCGTTGCAAAGAAATGAAGCTGAACAAACTGCCCCAAGATTGGGACGGCACATACGTATCAACAAGCAAATAATTGTAGTAAAACTGCAATAATTAAATATCAGTTTTATTGTAAATATTACTATGATAGTTTAAATCGGGTACAAGATAGAGTATCGCTGGAACTCGTAACCAGTAACTTTTGGATCACAAATGTCAGAAAAAAAGTACAGAACAATTTTTATTTCCGACGTTCATCTAGGAACCAAAGACTGCAAAGCCAATCAATTAAATAATTTTCTTAAAAACAACACATGTGATACGTTATACATGGTAGGTGATATAATTGATGCATGGAAAATCCAACAGAACAGATGGAAATGGAATCAAAGTCATAGTAATGTTATCCGTCGGGTACTTGGCCATGCTAAACGAAATACAAAAATAATTTACATAGCGGGTAATCATGATGAATTTCTTCGTCCATTAATACCTTATGGTATTGGGTTTGGAAGTATTGATATAGTAAATCAAGCAGAACATATAGGCGTTGATGGGAAAAGATATCTAGTCACGCACGGAGATTTATTTGATGGCATTACTAGATTAGCACCATGGATTAGTTTCCTAGGAGATCGTGCATACGATTTTGTACTCAATCTTAATAGTAGATTTAATTGGATTCGACATCGCATGGGGTTTGGCTATTGGAGTCTTAGTCAATATCTTAAACGTCGAGTTAAACGAGCAGTAGACTTTATATTTCAATTTGAAAAGAACTTAGCTACATATTGCAAAAAACGTGGATATGATGGAGTGATATGTGGGCACATACATCATGCAGAAATAAAAGAAATAGATGGTGTTACGTACATGAACGACGGTGACTGGGTTGAATCATGTACTGCACTAGTAGAACATCATGATGGCCGTTGGGAAATAGTTACTTGGATACAGGAGAAAGATCATGTGGATATTATTACTGATAGCAGTACACATCAACAACCCGAATGATGTACCAGCAAAGGTACACATTCCGTTCGAAAATCAAGCAGCATGTGAGTATGCTAAAACCAATATGACATATTGGATTAAATTTGAAAATTTTAAGGTAGTAGGCGAATGCAAAAAACAATCCTGATAGTAACAGATAATTTACCGGAGCAGATTAATGGCGTGGTTACGACCTACAAAAATATTGAGGCTTATGCGATTCGGGACAACTATCGTGTTGTATATCTTGATCCCGGGCGGTTCCGCTATGTTGATTGCCCTGGCTACAACCAAGTCAAGATTGCCTTTCCGAGGAAGGTGGGCAAGATACTTGAGGAGATCAATCCGGATCATATCCACATCGCCACGGAGGGTCCTGTTGGTTTGTGTGTTAGACAATATCTTGACAAACACAATTATAGGTACAATACTGCTTATCATACTAAGTTTCCGGAAGGACTTAGAAAACTTTTTGGAATACCTGAAGCCCTTACTTGGCCTTTAATAAGATGGTTTCATAAACATAGCGGTAAAGTATTGACCACTACGGAAAGCATGGTAGAAGAATTACGAGCCCATGGATTTGATGGTGAACTAGTGTCTTGGACTCGTGGGGTTGATCGTGAGATTTTTAATCCAAGCAGAAGAATAAGGGCCAACGAACAAACAGTATTGGTGTGTGTTGCCAGGGTGAGTAAAGAAAAGAATCTTGAAGATTTCTTTAAATTGGACTTTCCTAATTGTCGTAAGATAATGGTGGGAGACGGGCCTATGTTGTCAACCTATAAGAAGCAATATCCCGAAGTAGAGTTTGTAGGTTTAAAAACAGGAGCAGAGTTGGCTGAATACTATGCTAATGCTGATGTATTTGTATTTCCAAGTCAGTGGGAAACATTTGGTATTGTTATGATAGAAGCTATGGCATGTGGAACTCCTGTTGCTGCTTATCCATGCCAAGGTCCAAAAGATGTTATTGATCAAGGCATAACAGGCTACATGGATGAATCATTATCTACTGCTACATATCGTTGCCTAGGTTTAAGCAGAGACCGTGTAGCAGTAGGTAGCGAACGTTGGAGTTGGGAATATGCCTGGGAAATATTTAGGGCACATCTTGTTCCTGCAAAAATGGGCTAACTACTTCCCCCGCTAGCTGCGCTGTCATTTTTCTTATTAATTACTTCTTCAGCTTCTACACGTTCTGCTTCAATAGTTTTGCCGCGAAGATGTAATACTGTATTAACCTTTTGGTTAAGTCTAATAAGATCATTATCTAGCATACGTATACGATCAATCAATGCAATAAGAACTGTATTAGCATCACTAATAACTGGTTTGATTTCAGATGTAGCCCACGACCATACATATTTTATAATGGCACCTAATCCCACTGCCGCAACAATAGGGAATCCATACTTACTGATTAAATCTGCTATATTGTCCATTATTCATATCCTCTAACAAATTTTTCTATAGGGTCTAGTTTAATTAATTGGCGCTTGCCGTCGACGTCTACAAACTTAAATAAATCACCTTCTCTCCAGCCTATTGTATGAACATCAAGTTCTTCGTCTAAGATAATTTTGTCGTCACTTAAATCCCAAGTGTAGTCATAGTATAACATTAGTCTCTCCTAGCGTCTGACTTACCATCGGCACGAGCAATACGATCTACGTCTGGTTTTAATCCTAGCGCATTTGATACTACTGAGTCTATGCGTATAACATCGTGATTCATTGTCTTAACACGATTGTCTAATGCTGTAATGATACCGGCCATGCCCTTAACAGCTGACAATACTCCGGCTAGTAATAGTTTTATAGTAAGATATACAAAGTATCCACCTGCTATAGCAGCAGCAATAGGGAATCCTAGGTCACTTATAAGTTTGAATATTTCATTCATTGTAGTTCCTATTTTATTATTATATTAATATTTAGTTACTATTAATTCCTAACGTAACTGTAACTCCCACAAGTCGTGCATTGAATCGCCATCGATCCTGTATTCGCTTGCGTGGGGTTGGTTTGCTGTATTGTCACTGTAGCACCAGCTGTGCCATTTAATCCAAGAGAAAAACTTTTATCTCCAGATCCAGATTGCGTAGAGTTAATCGTATTGCCGCTGTTAACAGTACCAGATTGGCCTGTTATGTTTAATGTATGATTGCCGGTACCGGCTTGATTCGCAGTTATAGAATTTGCATTGCCCACTAGATTTTGTATTGATGTTGTATGATTGCCAACTCCATCTTGAAATAGTATTACACTATTACTATATCCATTGGGTATCTCAACTGCGGCTTTTTTATCACCTGTGCCCTGCTGTGTAATTCTCACATAGTTGGCATCACTGCCAGCAGTAGTTCCGGTAGTGGGAAGGTTGGCATTTACCCAAGTTTCGGCTGGTAAGTTTGCACCTATCGCAATTCGAGCATAATGATTGCCATCTGATTGTGTAATGTTAATGGAGTTATTATCCCCCACTTGATCTATGTAGACATTGGGATTCCACTGAGTACTTTGTGCCCAGACGATAAATGGAAACAATAATAGTAAAAGTAATTTCATTTTTGCACAATATTAATAACTGTATTGCCACCTGAATTAATACGATTACGTATCTCAACTGATCCTTGTATTTGTGTTAACACACTATTTTGTCGAGTAGGGGTTGTCACACATTGTTTATTTCCGCCATCATCACGACATAGAGTGACAACGGGTTCGTCAAGTGCTACTGTAACACCAGATGTAGGAACATAGTCTGGTAATAACTTAGGAGCACCTGATATAGGCTTTAATAAGTTAGCTGTTTGCGCTGATAATTGTGCGTTAACTATGTCCAATAAGTTAACTAAAAAATCTTGTTCCAATAAGTTTTGGCTGAGTCGGTCCTTGAACACTTCTGCTTGTGCTATATCAATAGCGTTGTTTAGTCCTTCTGCCTTGAGAAAATCTACATCTAATGCGCCTAACTTTAACGAACCCTTTGCATTTTTATCTTCTTGCAATTCTTTCGGAGGACTTACAATCAACATATTACTAATTTGATCTTCTGACAATTTAAGTATCACAGGCTGCTTAGGTTTGAAATCTCTGCTGTCTACTTTAGTTGCTTGAAATGGCTTATTCATTATAATAAATCCCACATCAGTAGTAACTGATATTTCACCGGTTTTGCAATCACGCTCTATATCTCGCCATCCAAATGGACAGCTAGGTAGTAAGATAATAGTACTGCGACCAAACTCATCTACTGTAGCAGTAAAGTCTGTGCCACGTACACCTATCGTGGCAACCGGAGTATTAACCGATACTGATTGCGGATTGTTCTTGGCAATTTGCCCACTAGCGTAACGCACAGTGCCATGTGCTACATTGACTGCTAACTTGCCACCCTTAGTAGTAGCGGGATCGTAAACAAAATCATCTATTACTAATCGACTATTTTCGTTTACTAAAACCTTTGTATCATCAGCAAAGGTTATTCCCACTTTTCCCTGAGTTGTCCGAACCGCATCTTCCATCTCCACTTTTGTCCCCTTCTTCCCTTCCAGATTTTCCTTCTTGCGTTGTATATTTGGAACTGTGTTGGTAGTTTCTGTGACTGTCCCTATCGCGGCGTCGGATTTCTGCGATGTACTCACTAAGCAAACCAATAGTACGACCATCCATAATTTCATCACTCCTCCGACTTATCTTGTATTGCTATTAACGGTAAATGTATTAGTGCTACCAACAGACTTAATGTTTATAATACTGTCTGAACTAGTGCCACCCTGTGTGATGCTGGTTGTATTGCCTGATCCATTATAGTCTAATTTAACAGAATGTCCATTAGTTGCACCACCGCTTTGTGTGATTCCGGTAGTATTACTAGCACCAACAGTAGTGATATCAACGGTACCCTTATCGCCAGTCATGTTAAGTGTTGTGCTATTGCCACCACCACCTGTTTGACTAATTGTAGTGAGTGTAGAGTTAGCGTTAATTGTAGCAACTAAACTGTTGTTTGCTCCGCCTGCGGTAACTGCTGTAAAATTATTTCCAGAGCCTAATACATTAACATTAGCGTTAGCTGTGTTGCCACTTTGTGTAATGCTAATGTAATTACTTTCACTCACGCCAGATCCAGAATTATTACTGTTAATGACAGCAGTGGCGTTGTTACCAGTTACACCGTATATAACGGTAGGATTATTCATGCCATTACCGGTAGTAGTTTTTACACCCAGGCTCAGCATATTGCCACTACCAATTTGATTGATGGTAATTTGATTGTTGTCTCCATAGATAGTACTGGGAGTACTATTACCTGACCCTATTCCCTGTATACCACGGACAACGTTGCCTGCGCCGTCTTGCGTTATATTGATGGTAGCGTTGTCTCCGCTTTGATCAATATAGATACTATTGTCGGCTGCGATTGATAAACTAGCAAATCCGATTAGTAGTAATGCCAATATTTTTTTTATTATTGTTGTCATTATACTTCCTTAAGGGTTGTGCCCTTGTTATTATTTTGGGGTCTCTTTAAAATCCCAAACTCCTTTTCGTTGACCTTCTTTAATCAACTCCACCACCGCTGCTTCTATAGTGGTTTTAACTGCCAATGTTCCCGGCTCGTTAATCGTTAGGCCCGATTCAGCCTCAAATGCCTGTGTTCCATTATCTAGAAACTTTAATACAGCAATACTATCTGATGTACTGTATACCGTTTTAGTAACTGTTACTGCCATCAGTACCTTGCCGGTATTAACGCTTATTGCCCGCAGGCTTATAGTAACAATGTCTTTACTATATTGAGTTTGTGGTCCAATGCCTAACCACCTAAACGCAGATCCACCAGACTCAGAGCTGCTATCATATCCTATAATTCCACCTTCTATCAGCATTCCAGCAAATATTAATGGCATCAGTGGCTTGGCTTCTTTACCTTCGTACGATTCTCTCATTTGTCGTATTAGCTGTCGTTCACGAGTAAGTCCATCTAATGCCACCCGTTCAACAACTTCAAACCAACGTCCATTGCCTACATCTTGTAGGGCTTTAATTAGAAACGTAACGCCTCCTTGTGTTACAGCATTACTCAAACTAGCAATACCCGGAGTGGGTTTACGCTGTCCAGTTTGATCAGCAAATGCGTATACTGCCACTACCACTGGCCTAGGATTAGCGGGAAGTGGTATTGTATCAAATTCCTTTTGCATTTTATTCACAGCAGTTTCTGGCTTAAACTCTTTTCCCATCTTCTGTGAAATGGAACATCCTGACAATAATAAGGCTAATAATAAAGTTAATATCTTCATGGACTAGATGCAGGAAATTGAAATGACCCTAAGGGTATAGTTACAGTAGTTTGGTTGCCAATAGTGTCTGTGACTTGCATATTAATATTTGTGCCATCTTTGCTCCAAAAGATAGTATTGCCCTCAAAGTTTAATGTACCTTGATTTGTTCCTCCGTTGGCAAACATAGCAGTTGCTAAGTTTTGGCTAATTTGGGCATAAATCCTACTTTCCAAATTATTAAGAAACTTGGCAATATTAGTGCTCTGCTTGTCTGCCTTAGCTTTATCTATAGCAGCTTGTATATCTTTCTTAACCTGAGCTTGACGAGTAAATTCTTGGTTCTCTATAGTCAGGACATGGGCACTATAGCCGTTTCCAGTAAAACTGGGTGACTTAAACTGATAGTCTGCTATCGGGGTCGCGACGGCTTGCAAGGAGATCGCGGTAAAACATAGCAGAGTTGTAATTATTTTTGTTATCATACTCTCGCTCCTAAAAGTATTTAATAAAAAATTACAACCAGTTAAGTTGTCACATAATAGACTTATCCCTTAGGTACAATTCCAGTCCACGAGGTATCTGGCTCGGATTCAATGTACCCAAGTATTCTTGTTTTTACTACTTCGTAGAATGAATCCAGTTGTTCCCCCCAAAATCCCATTAGGGTATCTATTGCTTGAATACAAAAATCCCAATTTCTTTTTCGATAATTATCCATTAGATCTTGGTGTAGTTTTGTAAAAATCTCCACTTTGACAAGTTCTTCCAGCGGTAAATTTTCCACTACGCAATATGCCGTAATAGGCTTGCTACTGCGTATAGTCACAGTATCTAATTCAAGAACTATATATTTTTCTTGTAGTTTTGTTACTTCAGCGGTGCCGAAAATTATATTCAATTCGTATCTCCTGTTAAATAATTATCTGAATATAGTTACCCAACATAAAAAGATGACCTTACATGAATTTTAATTTTGACCTTATTAGTGATATACATAGAGAAACCTGGAATCAGTTTGATTGGACCGGACAACCAACTGCACAGTATTGTATTGTAGCAGGTGATATTGCTAGAGATCGGGCCCTTGTAGTAGATACGCTAGAACACCTAAGTGAAGTTTATACCGGTGTCTTTTATATCGATGGAAACGACGAGCATAAAGATTATGCAGAAAACTTAAATCGTAGCTACGCTGAATTAGCTGATCTTATCGGCCCAATGAAGAATGTGGTATATATGCAGGATAATGTGGTTGTTATGAACGGCGTTGCTATTTTGGCCACTAATGGCTGGTGGAGTTATGACTTTGATCCTAATTTATCAGTAGACCAATCATTAGCCTGGGTGCAGCAAAAGGATGGAATTAGTCAGCAGGCTGCGATTAATATTAATGAAACAGCATATCGAGATGCCGGGTATTTGGTTAACAGCGTTTCTAAATTACAAACTTATAATGATGTAAAATCTATAATTATTGTCACACATACAGTACCAACTCCAGAAATTATACAACATGATCTAGAACTAAAAGATACATGGCGATATAATTCCATGGGAAACAAATACGTAAATGCTACTCTTGATTCAGATACTGAACGAAAAATTAAACTATGGTGTTTTGGTCATTATCATAGACCAGTGGATACCGTAATAGATAGGGTTAGATATGTCAGTAATCCTCGCGGACGAGGAAATACTGAATATTCTCAATTTGCGTATTACCCTAAAAGGATATCAGTTCCCATTAACTAGATTCCGGTTCTATTTGAATCTTCAGCGGCATATTTACTGAACGAGCGGCCATTGAAACCTCAATTCCTTTTTGTTCTGCGATTTCATAAGGTAACACAGCTACGACTGCGGAGCCGATTTCATGTATATCCTGTGTAATTTTTACAGCAGTATCTGGTGTATAATTAAAGAAGTTCATTAATGACTCAACAACAAATTCCATTGTTGTCCCATCGTCGTTTAAATAGATAACTTTAAACAGTGGAGGCTCTTTAATTTCCTGATTAACATCAGGTCTTGTGATTACATCTGCTTGTGACATACTAGTTCCTTAAGTTTAGTACAGGGCGTAATTGCCCTGTACTGTATTTACTATATTTTACTACGATTCGTACGTAATAAAAATAGTTTTAGGCTGAAGTGCTTCGGGAATATTACGTTCTAACCGTACGGTTAAAATGCCATTTTTCGACGATGCATTAACTACTTCGACATAATCAGCTAGACTAAATGTGCGAATAAAATTACGAGCACTAATACCGTTATGCGAATAGGTGTGGCCTTCGGGAAGTTCTTTGTCCTGTTTTTTGCCAGTGACAATAAGAGTATTGTCCTTAACTTCAACATTGACCTCGCCCTCACTAAATCCAGCGGCGGCTACTTGAACTTCAAAAGTATTTTCGCCTGTTTTAATAATGTTGTATGGAGGGTAGTTAGAGTTTTCGTTACCGTGATGCTCAATTTGATTCATAATACGACTGAATAATTGATCTACGCCGATAGCGTTTCGAGTGAATGGATTGAAATCCAGGGTGGTGATTTTTGTCATTGTTTTCTCCTTTAATTAAACGAAGTGACATTGTTAATAGGCCCGACCATCGGCACCTACAACAGTATTTATTATACTATAAAATCATTAACTACTAATATTATTTGGTAAAATTAATAGAATTTCTTGGGAAGTTCTTGGGCACGAAGTTTCTTTTTCCAACGGCTTTTGGCTGCACCCTTTTTTCTTTTTCTGGTAGTGGTGGGTTTCTCATATGTTTCCCTGGCTCGTAATTCGTCCAACAAGCCTGAGTCCTGTATTTTCTTTTTAAATTTTCTAAGTGCCTTTTCCACGTTTCCGTCATTGACAATTACTGTGTGTCCGTAAAGCTTCATTCATTCTCCCTTGCGAGTGTCGCTGGAGTATTTACTAGTTTTGACGTAATTGCCACTGATAATATACTCTGTTTGCGATATTTTGTCAGGTCGAACATATGAGGTAATAGTATGCGTTCTAACTCTGTATGTAGTCCTCGAGCACCTGTTTTAGTTTTAAGAGTACGTTCTGCTATAAGATTTAACGAGTCTTTTTCAAAATTAAGTTCAACACCATCTTGTTTAAACAGCCATTTATATTGCCCAACGTAATTGTGTTTAACATCGGTTAATATACTGATTAATTGGTCTTTGGTCAGACCTTGTAAATTGACTAAGTTGCCAAATCTACCAACAAATTCCGGTATCATACCATATTTGACCAAATCATCTGGTGATGCTGCCATATTCTCCAGGGATTCTTCCTTGGCAATATCAGCATTAAATCCCATAGCTGTTCCCTGTACTCGACTCTTTACAATTTTATCAAGGCCAACAAATGCCCCGCCGGAGATGAATAGGATATTAGTAGTATCAATTTCAACAGTGGTATCACCTCGTCGTATACCGGGAGGACTAATCTTAACTTTGGTTCCTTCGATTAATTTAAGCAAGGCCTGTTGCACACCTTCGCCCGATACGTCCCTGCTAACTGTAGCACTTTCGCTTTTGCGAGCAATTTTATCTATTTCATCTAAAAAGATAATACCGCGTTGGGTGCGTTCTACATCCGAGTCAGCGTTTTGGTATAATCTTAATATAACAGAGTCAACGTCATCGCCGACATATCCTGCTTCGGTAAGTGTAGTCGCATCGGCTATGGCAAATGGTACGTTCAAATATTGTGATACAGTCTTTACCAGCAGGGTTTTACCTGTCCCAGTGGGCCCAACCATTAATATATTTGCTTTGTCAATTTCGTTTTCAGGATTGCTGATACGTTTATAGTGGTTGGTAATGGCCACTGCCAAGACTATCTTGGCACTGTCTTGCCCCACTACGTATTGGTCAAGATATTGTTTAATGTCATGGGGGTCTGGTATATCCATTGTAGTGATGGATTTAGTTGTCCCTTGTTTGTTTTTTATTAACTTACCGCAACGTTCGACACAGTCGCTACAAATAGCAACGTTATCCTGCACGATAAAGGTAGTAACAGCATTCTTGTGTTTACTACAGAATGAGCAATGGTTAATTTTTTCCAACATGTTATCCTAGGTCGATTGTGATTTAAGTTTTATTGAAATACGTTCTCTTTCGATATCACTTAATAAGTCAGGATCGTACTCCCCTGACCCAATTTTTTCAATAAGATGATTTATATAGGCATCATCATATACATAACTATCGCTAAGATTTTTATTTGTCTTTATCCAGTTAACTCCGTTGTACTTGTATAATGCGCTGGGTAGTACATCAACTCGCAGAAACATATCACCTTTTTCAGCTACATTGGGAAATGCAATACCAAATCCTTTCATTTCCCCTGCCTTTATATCATTGTCTGCTTCCAGCCCTAATTTGATATTGATTAGATCTCTATCACTTAAATTTAATTTGTCGACGTGCTCAGAATGATGCCAGGGTAATTCTGATATCAATCCTTGATTATATTTTATCATATATTCTCTGAATGTTTTGCCAGGGTTTTCTCCTTTCCAAACTTCCATCGCACGTTTTTGCAGATCGTTGCCGTATGGTTCAATATCTTCAAGTATATCTGTCTTATCATTTAATTTATCAACTGGCAAGTCTTCGCTGGCTACTTTTTTTATTTGAGCAATTTGATCATCAGTTAACGGCCCATCGTCTGGTTCATATACGCTACTGTTCTTAACTATGGGCGCCGACACAACTGGTTCTCTACGTTTTCTTTTCCATACACGAACTCTATGTTTTTTAACACCAGGTTGGTATTTGCGTATTTTTTCTTTAACTGGCACGACAGGAACAGATATAGCAGCGGGTGCAGGTAATATTTTGCGAACCCAAGTCATACTTTCTGTTGCAGCAAGTAACATCATAACCGCTAACGGATCAAATACAGCAACAATTATCATAATAACCCAACGTACTGCACGTTCTAACATGGTTTGATCCGCAGTATTACCGTATACTAATTCAGCAATGTATTTGATTGGCCCAACTTCTACTTCTAATTTACGATATTCTATTTCCAATGCATATTTCTTTTGTGTTAGTGCTTCAATTTCTAAGTTGGCTGTTTTTATCTTTTCTTGTTGCTCATTTACAAGTACTTCAACCGAAGCAGTATCACCTTTGCCTAATTGATTACGTAGACGATCAATCAATTTGTTTGATTCAGCTACCTGTGTTTCTACTGACTGTCGCACTCGTAGTATCTCGTCACGAGCAGCACGAATAATAGGATCTTTGTTGGCTTCCGCTAACTTATTAATTACTGCGGTACGTTCTGTTTCACGAGCAGATTTCCAAATAGTAACTGCTCGTGCAGTGCCGGCACCCCATTCTCCATCGGCGTTAGTACTAACTAAGGCTTGTGCCTTTTGTATTTCTTTGGCATCAATAAACTTTTGCAATTGTGAAAGTTGCTCGTCAATTTTGGCAACTTGATCGCTGTACAGCTTTGTTTGTCCATCGATAATCTTTTGCTGTTCATCAATAACTGGCTGTATTCGAGATAATGCGCTGTCAATACGCCCTTGTTCTGTGCGAATTTGGCTGTTTACATTGGCATCTGCCCCTGTACCTGATGTTTCTAATGTCTTAGCACGTTCTTCAGCTTTGGTTACAATTTCAGCTTGACGTTTAAGTTCAACTGTGATACGTTGTATTTGGGCGGCGTTCTCTTGACCTGCGCCTACTTGTTCAATATGCGCTTTACTGAGAAAACCAAATATACCCATACTGGTAAGGAACATCAACACTATCACGGCAGAAACAAGATAAATCTTCATTAACAATTTAACGTTGTGCCAGAATTCATGAAGCCAAACTGTTATTGATAATTTAGCTGTTCCAAGTATTACGCCCATAATGATAATAGATATTGGGGCACCGGCAAATATTGCAGCTAACCCGGCAATAGAATAAAATTCTGCAATAACACTAAGACATAGTGCTACTGCCAGCATAAGATAGGTTAGAAACATAGTTAATTATTTGCCACAGATGGTAAAGTTATTAATTCAAATATCATTACGTATTTAGTTCCAAGTTCGATGTACTTCTTCTACCCACTCTAGACCGTCATACTCGGCAATTTCCCAATTAACTCCGGCGGGCACTTCCACGATCTTAAGTTTAGCATAATTGCCATCGGCTTTGCTACCCAATTGGCGAACTACATCAACTAATATGGGATCATCTCTATCAATTTCAATGGACCCCCAGATACTTCCATTAACTTCAATCTGAGGACCATACAATGATTCTGTATGTCTATCTGGGCCAGACACCAGTGTGTAGGCAATTCCTGCTCGTTCTAGGTAAAGAATTTTTGCTTCTTTGCTCAGGCCGAATCCGCCATGCTGCGTGTTAATTACAATGTATTGTATACCACGCAGATGACGGATAAGTTCATCATGTTCCGGATTTGTCATTTCGTTTAGTTGACTTCCCAACAGTTATAATAGCACCACGATAATGCCAGTCACCACCAATTTCATCACCGGGGCGATTTGCCACTTTTCTAAAACTTGTACCCGGACGATTCTTAGCATCTAATTGGAATTCGTGGAATTCCTCTGGCGTTAGTACATATTCCTCCACCGGACCCGATGCAGTCGCATCGGTATGTGCCAGTTCTAGTTGCTCAAAAATGTTAAATTTTCTACGCTTTACCTTCATTAATAATTTTCCTTGACAATGTAATACTGTGGTTTGGGATATTTCTCCAGGATTTTTTCTTCCTTCATATATTGGTTCATTACAGGAGCAGTAAAAAATAATTTATCAAAAACTTTTTTGTTAGTGCCAGTTTCTACTACGGTCAAATACCACGATTTCACAGCCATGTAATTTCCTTTTTAAAATTTCTCACCGGGCTCAGTGCCACGGAATCTAACAAACCTAGGGAACCTAAGACTATAAGTGCCGTCTTGGTTTTGTGTAACTGCATCTGCGGCAACCTCGACTACATGCCCCACTAAACTATCTTTATTTAACCAATACTCATCACGGTCAACATCAGAATAGCCACTACCAACATTAACTTTGATATTTTTACCATCATCAGTGCCTTCACATATTATAGCACCTAAACGTCCCTGATTGCGACCAGTTCCTTCTTCAAAACCAATTATATTTAAGTCGACAGTGATAACAGGCTTCCACTTCATCCAAAAACTTGAACGTTTACATTCGTACGGGGCGCCGATATCTTTAATCATAATCCCTTCGAATCCTGCGACTACCGCATCATTGGCATAACGTTGTAATTGGTTATGGCCTTCGCAAGTATCAAGGTCAACTTCGATACCATCCATGATATTAATACAATTAGTTTTATCGAATATAGGCCGTAATTTTTCCAATGCTGCTAATCGTTTATATTGTTGGGCATTCCAATACCCACGTTCAAAATCGTCTAGCGGAATAAAATCAAAAACATTATACACCATATCAGCAGAGTCAACATTAGTTTTACGTTGTGCCTGCTTCATTAATGCTTGAAAGCTAGCACCCATAATTTCACCATCTAGCACAACTCCTGAATAAGATTCAATTACCATTGTTCGTAAACTCAGTCTGACTGATTCAAGTGCTTCTACAATGTGCGGGAAGTTATCAAATGGTTTACCATTACGACTAAACAGTCGCACATTAGTTTTTGTTACCAATGCTAACACTCGTACTCCATCTAACTTTTGTTCCAGACGTTTTTTGCCCTTCATTTTGTTAGGGTGCCCATTGGAATCTGTGGCTAATTGGCATTCAAATACAGGAATAGCCCATTCAGTCTTACCTAAAATTTTGTTTAGAGTACGCTCTGTAATACCACAGCGTAGGTCTTTAATTAGAACACGGCGGCATAATTGATTCCATTCAACAGTATCAAACCGTTGACTCATTTCTGCAATAGCATCACGGGCAGCATGGCCGGTCAGGCTACGTGTACGCAATGCTTCCAACATGGCCCAAAATTTAGGCCATGGATTAGGTTTATCAACAAGTCCGTCTGTCTCAGGAACCTTCTTGACACCGAATACATAATAAGGGTTATATGCTTGATAGCAATTAAACAAAAAACATTGGGCGTTAGTTGAACCCAATTGTGCTGCCATCAATGCTTTCTCAATTACAGATTCCTTGTGTAGCCTACTGTTGTCACTTTCAAGGTCTCTGATCCAGTCTGCTGCCAATTTAATTCCTTCAAAATTTTCTGTACTGTAATCTATATGATTAGAAGGTATGCTTGTATTCATGATTTTAATAACGCCCATGTTGCTGTTTTTTCTAAATCTTCTTCAAATTCTGGATAAACATCATCCAGCTTTTTCTTGTTGATCTTTGTGTATTCGTGATTTACACCACACTCCTTGCTCTTGGCATTGATCTTTCGTTGAATATGCCAGCCTTGTTCTTCGCGAATTTGTGTCTGAAGTTTCTTGCCACGCCGACCCCAAACAACCAAATATCGATTAATTCTTTGGAATGACCATTCCTCGGCTCCAGTAATGTTTTCGGCAAGTAAAATTACACCCCATACTTTATCCTGATTCTTTTCTTCATCACGGCACCAGCCAATAAATTCATATTTAATACTCATGTTGATAATAACTCCATCATTTTTTTACCAGTTATAATTTCATGTATCTCTTTACTGTTGGTCGCAGTCATGACCATTTCGTCTACTACCCATTGTGACATATCGACATTTCGGAACTCTCTCATTTTTATAATGAGAGAGATAAATCCTCGCAATCGCCCAATGGTGGTAAACAAGCGTGGTTCTTTGAACCATTGATGATAACGAGGAGTACCTTTAATATAAAGTCCTGTTTCTTTATTTCGGATTACGTAGTACGTTACCATGATGAATTGTAAAATACTTTAAGACCAAGGAAAACTTCTGCTTTGGCGGCTTTAATAAAATTTAAATCGTCTTGTTTGTAAAACTCGTCAGAGCCATCACCAAAAAAGAATCCTCTTGTTTTTGGTAAATTACCAGCTTTGACGTCGGCTTCTAACCTATCAAGGTCTTCCCACGTAAGTTCTAGTTCAATGTTGTTGAACATATAACCTGTTTCTCCGTCTGCTCCTGGATTTTTCTCTACCCAAAGTCTTTCCATCCAACCTTGGAGGTTTGGATGTTTGCGCCAATATGCTAATTCAGTGGGCTCTCTAAGTTTGGTTGGATCATCGTCTTTCTTTTCGTAATTCTCATCGCCCCAGTATTCATCAAATGAACCGGCCTTGGCGGCAACATAAGCGTATTGATCTAATCCCATGTCTACTCCAAATGTTTAACGTGTAAATATTATAGTGTAGATAGGAATATTTGTCAAGATAAATTAGTCATTACCTTCAGCATGAGCTTTGTATTGTTTCCAGTGGCGCAAGTAGTCTTGATTGAATGTGTTATCTTCTACCGATTCCACAAATTCCACTAATGGGCGACCCCATTCGTAACATAGTTGATCCAGCTTTTCCAAAACATCGGGGCTGATTCTTAGTACAGAAGTTAGCCAATCTGATATGGCAGCATAGTCACCGGAGTTGATTTTCTGAACATACCAGTCAAGACGCTGTGGTTTCTTCAACATCTGGCGCCCAAGTTTTTCCAAGTGTGCCCAAACATGATCACCCAATTGTAGAAATTCATGGTCCGCTATATGGGCTCGTTCATCTCGGTCATGTGCTGCTATAGCGTTGGGATCGGTAATCCCACGCATCATGCGATCAAATTCATCGTCACCGGTTGCTTCCGCAATGGGTGTTGTAGGTTCATTCGGTGATTTTTTATAATTCTTTGCTATAAAAGCACCTTGATTGAAACTGGAACTTTTGGTAGCAGCCGAAGCTGAATTATTTCGTTTGCTCCATTCGTACCCGGCTTTATGTCCACTGCAATCTTTAGTGCAGGGACTATTCATAAATTTTGCTTCTATGGTAAATTCTTTTGCTCTCATACCAGTATTTAGTTAGATTAGCTGGTTGGGGGCAGGGGGTATGGATACTGAGATGGAGTTAATGCAGCCTCCGGTGGTGGGGGATTTGGCGCCACTGGTACATTACTAGAAGTGGCGATTCCAGTTGAATTGATATTAGTTTGTCCTTGCCGTAATGCAGCCACCAGTGATTGCCCACCCAGGGTAGTTAAATCTGCAACCGATTCAAGATATTGAAAAGAACTATTTGCCGAGGTGTCTTGCCCGTAGGTTGGTATCGAGATTACAAAACTGTAAATGGCTGGATTACTGTTGGGTAATAGATTAGCAAACTGCACACTGGCACTTTCTTGAATAGTTTTCTCAGAATTTAATTGAGTCATCATATTGTTCCAGTTTGTGTTTAAGTTGGCTGTTTGATTGGGGTAGGTAGTGATCAATGTGGGGATAACATTTGAGTTGACCGACGGAATAAGACCATTGCCACCTGCACTATTACTGGTCATGTTGGCTATCTGTCCGGAAAATGCAGCATTGATATTATCATACGTTCCTGCAGCCGGGCCAGTAGCAATTATAATTGGACCTTCGGGAGGACCATACGTACCACTAGCAGTGGCCTGTATGTCATTGTAGATGCTGACTAGATCAGACAAGTCCATGGAGTTAATCAGTGTAATAGTATTGGCTATGGCATTAGCAACCACTACCCCGGCAGCTATTCCCATGGAGTCATTGATAGTGATAGTCCCACTAGGTCCAGATCCTGTTCCCAGAGTATTGACAAGACTATTGGCCACTGCCGGATCAACGGCCGATGTTTGTGCATTAACTAGTGGCAATCCGAAATTTGTTTGCACATTACTAACAGCATTGGCTAATCTAGGTAAATTTAATGAAGATATGTTTGTTATTTGCTGTAGTGCAACCGACAAGGCCTTATTGGCCAATGCTTGGTCCGGGGGAATTATTTGACTTAACCGATCTAATGCTGTCATGATAGTGAGCTCAGGGCTATTTTTGGTAGGTACTGATTTAATGTCGAATTAACTGTACCATCAGGATTAGTATAAATGTTTTGACTGACTCCGTTAATTCCGGTAACAGTTAATGTTTGAAAACTAGTGGGAAATAACTTATAGGGATTTAACAGGTCTGCCATGGTGTTAATATTGGTGGTGGTAATTCCCATTATTCTTAATATTTGTGTTAATTCAGTACCGGTAATCTGCGTCATCGCTGCATACATAGCCTTTTGATCGGTATCTGATGCGGGTACAGTAGGTGAAGCTAGGTTCACCACGACATCTGGACTTACGCCTGCATTGGAAAAATATAACGCGATATCTGGTGTGATTCCACCAATGCTGGCTAACTGCTGTACTAATGCCAAGGGAGTTCCTAGCTCATCAAGTTTGCTAAGATCTATCAGTCCACCTAAGTTGGCAAGATCATTACCCCATTGTGCAGTACACACGTTAACGCTGGTGATGCCACCACTGACCATATTGTCTGCATTGGTATAAGTCCCGCCCAGATAATTTTGGCTGTTAACTGCCGAGTTAATAAAATTATTTGTAATCCCATTGTATCCCACAAGTGCGCCGAATCCTTGACAAAAAATACTTAGATTTGTTGCACCACCTAATGGACCTTGCCCCATATAGGAATATGCTGTTTCTAGTAGCAAATTGCCAAATAAAACATTACCAGGGTAGGCGATATTTCCTGTATGTACCGGTATACTATCACCTAACGCTGCACAATTTCCAGTTCCCAATGTGTATAACTCTGGATAAATGGTAGGAGATAATTGTGCTCCTGATGAGGTGGCGGCGGCGATTGCATCGGTCAATGCGGTAATGTACGGTAAGTTATTAAAGGTTGACATGTTAGTTACAAACTGAGCATTAACGCTAATGCCTTGGTTGTGTAATAAACTGTCAGTGACTGTTAATTGGAATGGAGTTAACAAACTAGCAGGTTGTGCCATTATGACCCTATCCTAACATTGGTGCTGGCATTTAATCTGGTATGCCCGCATGTGTCAACGTCCGACGCAGTTACTATAGGTTGCCCACCTGCTTTAACCGATGAATTTGTAGACATAGTACGTGCCGTGGTATGTGGAGGTTTGTAATTGGCATGTGAGCTAACTGAAGTCCCGCTAACCACAACGGGGACTCCATTAACTCTTACCGAATTTACTCCATTCATGGGCTTACCACCACATGAGTTTGCGTCAGTTATTCGTACAACTCCACCTGCCATATATTATCCTAAAATAAGTTTCTTGCTAGGAACGTCGATTCCGGTAGTAACTTTAATGTATCGCTGCTTAACTCCGTCTTCAGTTTCAGCAAACATTGCGATGTGCTTAATATTTAGTGCTACTTTTGCCCCTGGTGACGAGGTAAAAATGCCCTGCATTAACGCCGGGCCCTGGGGACTAGGCGCTACTGCCAATGGTTCTGTGATATAGATATAGTCTGGGTCTGAACTTAATACTTTTGTGACTATTTCTTCGCCCGATGCCATCTTAAATGTGTATACTTCGTTGTCTTTAATTTCCATATTATCCTTTTAACTCTGTCCAAAATTCTTCTGGCTTACTAGCCAATCCCTGATACCCACCCTGAATGAGTGTTGTGCCATTGAAAATCTGCGGTACACTACGTAGTCCTTGCTCAACCAAATAGTCACGAGCTTCTGTGCGAACACCTACATTCACTGTGGTATATTCAATACCTTTGCTTTCTAAAAGTGCCTTTGCCATGTCACAAAATGGGCAATCGTCCTTTGTATAAACTGTTAATTTCATCTTTTTTCCTTATGAACTCTTATTATAGCTGATATTTACCGGTAATAATATAGGCTATGATAAAACTGTAACGACTAAATATAATATTATGAAAATATTTGAAGTGTTAACTCGCGGTATCGCTGAAGGTGGGAATGTGTTTACCGGTAAAACTGGTCCAATTCTTCGTGAAAACATTCCACCTACGTTAGAAGCTTATTTTGCTGAACTAAAATCTATTTTTCCCAAGAAAGCGGCCATTTTCAATACTAAACATTTTGAAGGCCTAGGATCAGTGGGCAAAAAAGCCATGTCGGGAGATATAGATTTAGGAGTTTCAGCTAGTGATTTAGTGGATAAGGAAATGTCGGATCAGTCCATAGCATTATGGAATATTGATCCAGCCGACGTCAAGGCTACCTTTGATCAACTTACAAAACGAGCAAGGACTGCCAAGCCCGAGCAATTACGAATGAAGGCATTTTTAATTAACTTGGTGTTATATATCAATAGTCATGCTGCTAGTCTATATTGCGATGAAAAGAAAGTATCCGATGGTAACATATTTGGACTATTCCCACAGAAAGATATTGAAGGTAATGACGTTGGTCAGGGAGTTCAAATTGACTGGATGGTGGGCGATTTAGGTTGGTTACGTTTTTCATATTATTCATCTGCATATCCCGAAGGCTCCAATGTTAAAGGGTTGCACCGTACTCAACTTATGTTGTCTGCTTTCCAAGTAGCAGGATTATCATTCAACCACGTAAATGGTGTCAAAGATAAAGAGTCAGGTGAGATACTAGCTCGAGATCCGGTACAGGCATTGGCAATATTAAACCAAAGACTTAATACTAACATTACGCCGGATGTGGCGGAAGATTATTATAAATTACACTCCGCGTTAAAATCACAACTCAGTCCAGAACACTATAACCATCTGGTCAATATTTACTTTAAAATATTAGATTCTACTCGTGCCGATATTCCCGATGATCTACAGAAACAATGGTTAGCGAAGAAAGATGAACTGGGATTAACCGGCAAGTTCTTACCAGACGAGTCAAAATTAAAAGCTAATATGACAGAATCAGGAGTAGCTGGTGCAGACCGAGTTAAAAGCCGCGAGGATTTTAAACATTTCTTGAGTGATTATCAAAAACTTATTAGTCAGTTTCCCGGATTTACCAGCATGGTTCCCAGCGGAAGTTATAACTCAGATGCTACCAAGGAAGATTTTGGCGACATAGATTTAATAGTTCACATTCAATCTGAAGTAGATAAGAAAGAACTTAAAAAACAATTAGTAGATTTTTTCCAAAAACAACCTGATACTGTTATAGTAGGATTCAGTAACCCTAAGTATACTGGTAAAAGAACTTATAACTCAGGTGAGATTGTAACTGTTAGATATCACGATGCCGCGCTTGGCTACTCTGCACAGATAGATAATATTATTGCGCTGGATCAAAAGGAAGCTGGGTTTAAACAACAATTCCTGGACATGCCAGCAGCAGTACAGGGGTTGGTACTGGGGTTGGTAAAAATTGCCACTATAGAAACTCCGCCTGATCAATTATTTGAACAACTAGGAATTCCAAATCCAGGGCCTTTAGGTAAAGATCAAGAGTATGAGTTTAATCTATCCAGCAACGAACTACAATTGCGCCGAGTTCAATATGAACCTGGTACAGTTAAACAAGCCAGTAGGGAAGTATTATGGTCATCAACTGACTATGCTGACTTACAAAAGCTGTTATACCAGTATAATTTGAATGTCCCATTTGCCGATTTACTGCAACAAATTAAACAGACCATTAAGAATCCTCGCAGCAGAGAGCGCATTAAAGGTGTATTCTCTTCCATGGTATCTGTTAAGTCTGGAGAGGTTGGCTCACCTAAAGGTGCAGATAAAGAGCGTTCGCTTAATCTTGTTCAGCAGACTTTTGCAGAAAGTGCCGCGGAACAGATGCGAGCACTTGCTAATATTATGCGTGATTAAATGTTGGGTAAGTCGTCATAGTTTAAATCTGAACCCATAACACCGATAACATAATTGGTCGATTCATTTTCCTGCAATGCTGTTTGTTTGTTCGATGGATTACTATGTTTGGTGAACCATGGGATAGGGGTCGTTCTTGGCGCTGTGCCTTGATACTTGATACCAATATCCTTTAGTGCTGCTACGGCAGTAAAGTCAACAAAGTCTTTTAGAATATTAGCATTGAGTCCAATAACCGGACCTTTGTTAAACAAATAGTCTGCCCATTCTTTTTCTTCTCGAATAACATCTAGGTATATTTGATATACCTCGGCTTCACACTCACCCTTAATGCTGGCAAACCTAGCATCTTCCTTGACAACTTGATTGATAATCCAAGCTGTCCATTCTTTGTGTAAGATTTCGTCTTGTAAAATTAAGCTGATAATATTACCATTGCCAATGAAGATACGGTTCTCAACCATTGCCAAACTTGTGGCAAATGAAACCATGAAGCGAAATGCTTCAAGAGCGTAACTAGCATGTAGTGCTAACCAAATTGCTTTGATATGTTCTCTTTCATCAACAGCATATCCATTATCATTTAGCTCTTTGCGACAATTTAATCTGTGTAGATAGTCGTAGTATTTTCCAATACTTGCCGCCATGCTAATAATTTCTTGTGTATCGTGAATAGTGTTAAACACATCCTTTGGTACATTATAGATATTGCGAATAATATGGCTATACGAACGACTGTGAATGTTTGTTTCAAAGAATCCCCAGTTGTACATCAGTGCTTCAAGTTCAGGAATACTACACACAGGTGTAAACACTTGCGTGGGACCGCGGCCTTGTACACTATCTAATGCTGTTTGTCGCAATAAGTTACTGGTGAAGATATGTTTAACAGTATCACTAGCGTCTTTAAAATCTCCTGCGTCTTTAGTTAAAGAAATTTCCTCCGGAATCCAAAAGAATCCTCTGGCTTCGGCATCAAATTTTGTTAGTTTAGGATAACGAACCTCCTCAAATCTTTGCACCGTAACAGGTCCAGCTGGATCTAAAAACATCTTACGACTGAGGTAATCTGTCTTGGTACTTAAATTATATTGCGCTTTGCTCATTAATATTTTCCTGTTATAAGGTCTGGTTGTTTTTCTAACATTATCTATCCTTAAAGTTTACAGGATTCGCATGATTCTTCATCATCAAAATCAATCTGTTCAAGTGGCATATCTGGTAGTGGTCCTTCTGATTTAGACTTTGATCCTTGCTTGTTAATCAAACTATAGTATAATGTTTTCAAACCCCAGTAATGCGCCAACATTAAATTTTTAGCAATTAAGGTAGCAGGAACTTTACGTCCTTCAAAATGTGCAGGATTGTAAGGGGTATTAGTTGAAAGACTTTGATCAGCATAGGCACCGATAACTGCTGCTGTTTTCAAATAGCCAACACAGTCTTTTTGATCCCACATTAACTGATACTTAGTCTTAAGTCTATTGTATTCTGGTACTACTTGAATCAAACTTCCAGCTTTACTTTCCTTAACAGTGATCAAACTCATTGGCATTTCAATGCCGTTTGTACTGTTAATAACGACGGAACTACTTTCAACAGGAGCGACTGCCATTAGTGTAGCATTACGCACCCCGTATTGTTTCATGTTGGTGCGTAATGTTTCCCAATCTAATTCAGGAGTGAAATCTGTTAAATCATTAACTCCGGTAGCACGAAGTTCCCATGGAAATATACCTTGTCCATATCGTGTTTTACTACTGTGTGTACATGCACCACGCTCTTTGGCTAGTTCAACAGTAGCTTCTGTTAGATAAAATGCTTGATGTTCCATCCATGTTTTAACTTCTTGTAACGCATCGGCTTCACCGTATTTCAATCCACGTTTAGCATGCCAGTATGCAAGATTAGTAATACCAATACCTAGCGGCTGTATCTCGTCATTGCTTAGTTTACTTTGTATGCTTAGGAAATCTTGATAGTCAAGAATGTTACATAGACTACGCTGTAGTATGCGAGCAGCACGGCGCATATCTTCTGGATTACGGAAAGCACCCCAGTTAAGACTACCAAGAGTACAAAGAGCGATTCGGCCTTTATCATCATCTAATCTAGCAAATGATAAAGTTGGTAATAAAATCTCCATACAAAGATTGCTTTGATATATGGTATGAAATTCAGGATCAAATGGTCCTTGATTCTGAACATTGTCAGTGAACATAAGATAGATTCGACCGGTATCTGTGCGCTCTTTTAATATGCCGCCTTTGAATACATCTTCAGCAGCCATAGTTTTAGTTTTTAAACCTTTTTTCTTTTCGTACTTAACATAAAGTTCTTCAAATAGTTCGGTATCTTTATAGAAAGCTTCATACAAATCTGGCACTTCATTGGGATCAAAGAAGGTTATGTTTTCTTTATTTTTGAATCTTCTCCAGAAGAAAGCACTAAGCACAACCCCATAATCCATATGACGGACTCGGGTTTCCTCGGTTCCTTGGTTGTTCTTAAGTACGATAAGATCATCAAACTGATAATGCCAAATGGGATAAAATACTGTAGCACTAGCATTGCGGATACCTCCTTGTGAACATGATCGCAAATCTCCAAACCATTTCTTAAGAAATGGTATCATACCGGTATGAGTGACTTCACCACCGCGTATGGGACTACCAAGTGGGCGTAATCTTCCAATCTCAAGACCTATGCCGGCACGTTTGGCGGCATACTTGGCCATCATTTCCCCCGAAGCAAAGATGCTATCCAAGTTGTCATCGCTACGAATAAGGACGCAGCTACTAAACTGCTTAGTAGGAGTACCCAACCCAGCAAGGACAGGAGTAGCAAGAGTAAAGAGGCCATCAGATGCAGCATTATAATATTCCTTAATGTATTTCATACGAGCCGAGTTGGGCTCTTCTTTATGAAAGACTGTTGCCGACGCAACCATGTAACGAATTTGTGGTGTTTCGTAAATTTCTTTTGTAGCACGATTTTTAACTAGATACTTTTCAATAAGTTGTTCGATTGCAGCATATCCATACTGCTCATCTTTTGAATGATCAATAATGTCATTCATTCGATTCCAGTCTTCTTCAGTATACCATTCTAAAAGTTCAGCAGTATAAAAACCAGACGCAACATTTTTCTTTACAATTTCATATAAGTGCGGCGGCTCATACTTACCATATACTGTTTTTCTAAGCATTGATAATCGCTGTTTGCCGGCAACATATTGATAGTTAGTATGCCCTACGTCTGGATTGGAACCTACATCAATTAAGTCTACTATTGCGCGAAGTGTGATGCCATCAATTTCTTCGGTAGTTATGCCATCGTAGAAATGTAACTGAGCTTTAATTTCAACCATTGACTGACTGACATCAGCTATACCTTTACAAATTTTTGCTATTTGCGCTTGCCATTTTTCTATTTGCAATGGCTCTCTATCGCCATTACGTTTTACAACTGTAATCTTTGTCATTCTTTCTCTTTTGTTTTGTGTACTACTTATACCACTATATGCTGGGTTTGATAAATTTGTTCTTCACTTTTTGTGATAACGGAGTATTTACTATAACTTCCGTTCCCCAATTAAGTGTATATTTTTCTTTGTTAACCAATACTAAATTACGGTCGTCATCCGTTAAAACGAGCTCTGCAGATATCAAATCTGCATGGTCCACTAAAGTTATAGTATACAGTATTCCCAGTCCGCGAGCAAGATCACAGTACGTGTTGTCACTCAAAAGCTGCCAGGGGTCGGGCCAAGTTTCACGGTCGTCCCAGTGAAGATAATACCCAGTCCATGGAGCCTGATACCACCAATTACTAATCGTCTGGAGAGCTTGTTCCAGCGACATTGATTGAACTTCTTTACGAAGGTCAGCCCATGCGGTTAGTCTGTCAGAAAAATCCTTATGCCACATTAACTAAAATAACTGATTGAGTAACTCATTTGAGATGCTGCGTTTGCTGTAGAAACATATTGTAACGATACACTTTGTCCCACTTGTATAGCTGATAATATAACACTTAAATCTTCATTTTCAGTATAATCATCTGTATAATTAGGAGTATACTGAGTGATTACACCGCCACTAGAATATGCGTTAGCGTAAGTACTAGAGTAACTTACTGAACTTGTGCTAGGAGCAGGTGTATTACCAACTATATATGTTCCATTATATCCAGACGGAACTATTTCTGTTACCACAATTGTGCTGCTTATAGGAAAGGTAACGCTAGATCCAGAGGTAAATGATAGTGTTGAAACAGAGCCATTGCCAGTAGCACCGGTTACGTTTCCAATAGTTGGTGTGCTTGCTTTAGAAACAAATATTGTCCCAGTTCTAAATAAGGTAGAACTTTGTACTATTGAGTAATCTACTTTAAAACTCAATATACTAGTACCAACAGTTAATATTGTATCGGTGGAGTTTGCTGATAATGTTGTTACTAATCCAGACTGAACTGTTTTTGATCCTAGCTGTATTTGTGATCCATTTGTTGTGGCAATACTTACTGAGGTTCCCAATGATATTCTGGGGTACTGAGCAGCAAATGCGTCTGATCTTTCAAACATATCACCAACACTGGCATTGTTGTCACCTATTATGCTAATTACTGATTGCTGCGGGCTTGCCGTTCCGGCAAAATGATTGGCAACGTCATAAAAAATATTGTATCCACTTATATTAAGTGATACCTCTCCAAAAGTAATACCAAAACTGTAAATGTTATCAAACACGTTATTAGTAATGCGAGTTCCTGTTGGTCCACCACTGTCACCAAGAGCTAGTGTAACTCCTTGATACAAGATATTAAAATTACTATTGGTAACTACTATGCCTTTTGATACATAGTTGGCACTAACACCATAAGTTGTACCGCTAAACCTACATCCATCAAATACAACGTCGGTTGTGGTTACCATGTCACTTGACAATAATACGCACGAAGTATCGGCTATAGAAGATGTTAATGTCGAGGTAGTACCAACACTATAAAATCCCACACTCTGAAATTGACTATTAGTAGTAGAGTCAACTAAAAATATATTCATGGAATCATCTAAACTTTGAAACGCCATATTAGCGATAGTGATATCAGTTGGAGGAGTTGCTCCACCATTGCCAATATTAGCTCCTGTTTGTTGCAAACTATCAGCAGTTTGTGCTACACAAGTAGTTCCAACAGCACTACCTGTTGCTACCATTTGAATAATAGAATTGTCAGGACCTTCGCCATATAATGTAGCATACGGAGGAATATTTATAGTACCTGAAATAATATAAACTCCGGCTGGAAAGAATAGACTACGCCGAATTTGTGGATTGGCTTGTATACAATATAATTGATTTAACGCACGATTAATGGCAGCAGTGTCATCAGTAAGTCCATCACCTTTTGCGCCGAAATCCAATACAGAAGCAAATTGATCTAACCAGTTCTGTAAACTTAGCGTAACAGGGGTACCGGGTGTAGGGCCAGTTTGCACAGTGTAACCTGCTGCTGTTCCCTTATATGTGTAACTGGCACCTAAATTTAGAATATCAGAAAACTCTGTTAAAATTTCAGTATTTCCGATAACAGGGGCACCTTCTGCTAACGTACCATTACCAATATAAAGCTGACGTGTATCAGTAGACCAACCCAACTCAGCGCCGGCTAATTGAGGAAGATCCGCATTTAATCCTAAACGGTTGGTGATCTGAGAGATTTGAACGATTGCCATTTACTTGATTCCTTAGTATCTAGTATTTAGTTAATCGTGTAATAGAGCTCCAATCGTCGCCACCATACCTGTTCCCAGCGATCAAAGTCTTTGGGGTCCAGTATAAATTCCTGATATTGTGGGCGTTCTAACGGTTCCATGGTAGTGGGATCTACAGTGGGTTTTACACACATTAGTACTACACCTTTACGGATTTTTGTTCCGTAAACCTCGTTGTGTGCCAGAGCATACGCCACTAGCTGTATGAAATAATCATCAATCCACTCTATTTTTTTGGGTTTATTTGTCTGTTTGTAGTCAAGTATACTTTCATCGCCCAGGTGTATACCACATCCATCTGTAGTACCGGCATACAATTGTGGGAAATATAAGGGAATTTCTACTCCCCAAATTTCATTGACGTTTTTAAGTCCATCTTCAATAACAGTCTGTGCCATTTTATGGCTTGCCCAACTGTAGGGATTAGATCCCCGTTCGCTTATTACACCATTGCGTATGTAATCTTCAAGATATTTGTGCATCCTGGTACCGCGATTAGCAGCTTCTGTAGTAATAGCTTGGGCACGTTCTGTGCCTATGGAATTGCGCCAATTTTGTAGGGCTTGCTTTTTTTCTGCTGGCTGAGTGGCACTAAGAACTGTTGTTACCGAAGGGACTCGTCGTCCGTCTGGAGTTTGATAAAGTCTTTTTCCGGATTCATCAGTAGTTCGTGATAGGTCTTTATAATCAAATTTAGGTATATACATTATACTAGTATAACTTAGTGGAAAACAACCATCAAGTTATATGGTGAAACTTTCTCCGCAACCGCAACGGGCTGCTTCTTTGGGATTGATAAAATCAAAGCCTTCGTTAAGACCTTTGCGTACCCAATCCATTTTCATACCTGCTAGATAGGGCATGTCTTTTGGGTTAACCCAAATGTCGACTCCATGACAGTTGTAGTTGTCATAGTCTTGTACTGTATGTAGCTGATCTACGTATTCTAATTTGTATGCCAATCCACTGCACCCAGTGGTACGAACACCAATTAATAAACCAAGCCCAGTAGGTCTCTGTGCAAGATTAAATTTAACTTTGTTTGCTGCCGCTTCTGTTAATGTTATCATCGTTTTGCCTTTTTAGCTGCCATCATAAATTTTAAATCACTTACGTAATCTTTAAATACTTTTCCATCTAAGTGATCTATTTCGTGTAGGAAACATTTAGCATCAAGTTCACTGAATACGGTACTGTGTTCCTTGCCTTGTATATCTTGCCATCGAGCATACACAAACTTGGGTCTAGCGACAGTTAATTCAACTCGAGGAAAACTTAAACAACCTTCTCTATGTTCCCACAGATCTTCGGATAATTTACTTACCGCAGGATTTACCAGCACTAACTGTTGGCCAGCATATACACCGTTTTGCACATTCATCGCTATAGCACGATATGTGACGCCTATTTGATTTGCAGCAAGCCCCAGCGCCATCTGACTATTCATAGTGTCAAGAAGATCTTGACTTATGTTTTCAACTGGCGGATTGTTAAAGTCCCACGGTTGGCACGGTTGTAGTAGTATGGGGTCCGGCCATCTCTTGATTGGTAGTATCATGTTTGCTTATATAATCTTTTACTGCTGCTTTGATCGCATCTTCTGCGAGAATTGAGCAATGGATCTTAACGGGCGGAAGTGCCAATTCTGCGGCAATGTCTGTATTTCTAATTCGTCCAGCATCCGCAAGAGATTTTCCTTTGACCCACTCAGTGACCAGCGATGAACTTGCAATTGCTGATCCGCAACCATATGTTTTGAAACGTGCGTCCGTAATAATGCCATTCGTCACCTTTATTTGTAACTTCATCACATCTCCACATGCAGGTGCTCCCACCATGCCTGTGCCAACGTCATCATCATCTTTAGCAAAGGACCCTACGTTTCGGGGGTTCTCATAATGATCTAGTACTTTTTCGCCGTAAGCCATATAACTTTTTTATTTACCTTTAATTAATCCAGCAAGTTTTGCTTGTATGCTTTTAGCAAAGTCTGGTTGTGGGAAATTCCATCCAATAAATGCGCCTACTGCAAGCCATAATAATGTTTCAAACATGATAACTCTCCTTTTGTATTACTGTTGTACTTATACTTGATTAATTTGGTACCAATATAGTAACATAACAGTTACAATTTGCATCTAAGATTTGTTCGTGATGATATCCATAGGGAGGCATAGGAGGAGGGGTATATACTGGGTTGGGCTGCACATACACAGGGGCTGGGGCATAGTACGGTGCCGCCGCCGCTGCGCCAACGAGTCCACCTATAATTAATCCACCGATAGCAGGGGCGACCCATCCGCCTCGATAACCACCACCATTATAGCTATAACTATTGTAGTTATTATGGCCACCTCGATAGCCTCCATTTCCACCGTTGCGGTATCCATGTTGAGCCAAAGCTGAAGTTGCTGTAATTGAAAGTAATACCGTTAGGATAAGTTTTTTCATGTTAAAACTCCATTAAGTGAACGACAAGTTAATTATATTTAGTTTTTAATTAATTGTCAAGTAGTTTAGCTGAATTATTTACTTTAGGTTACTGGGCATTGCGGATTTGGCATTTTGTGCTACGATGTTTTGGGCATTGTTCACCGGCATTGTAGTATCCCCGGTGTCGTTATTACCTTTAAATTTAATAATTTTCGAACCTGGTTCGTATGGTAATAGTAAATTGCTTAATGGTGGACTAGCAGTTAGTGCGGCAATTTCTTCATCATCTGCATCATTATTGGGATCGATATCAAGATCGAGCCCAAGATTTTTTGCTGCATTGACGAATGCCCCCACCGATATTTCTTTTTTTGCATTAGTATCGTTAGCCCGACCTGATAGGAATTGTACCAAAGCCATTAGCTTGGTATGATCAAGAGGGGCAGAGTTTTCTACTTCAAAAATTAGCATTACCGTTTAGCCCGACCTATTCCCGCTGTATCTGGCGCCGGTAATTCTTCTGGAGGTGCTTCTCCTCCGGGTGCTTCTCCACCAGGTGCTCCGCCGGGCATTCCTCCTTGGTCTGAACCGGCTCCTTGGTCTTGACCTGGAAGTGGTGAAGGTGCCGCTTGACCAGTTACAATACCCAGTGCTTGATCCATTTGCTGTTTAGCTGATTGAATATTCTGTACTAGTCCACCCAAGGCTGCTACCGCATCTTGATTAAATTGCATTGCTTGATCAACACCTACTTGGTTCTTCATTTCATCAACCAATGCTGGTAGGTCTTTAAACTGCATACTAGATACTTCTTCCAACATTTTCTGAATGTCGTCAACCATTGCTCTAGCTGCCAGCACTACCTGGGCTTGCTGAATTTCTGATTCGCGCAGTACATTATATAACTGGCGACGAACTTTTCTACTTTCTGTTTGTAAAGCTCGCTTGGCAATTAACTTTTGTTCTTTTACTGTCAATGGTAGTCCACGCTTAACTTTAGCCATAGCCATGTTAATTTCTTGAACTTGTTGTTGACCAGGAGCCGGGGCTTGTCCTGGATTTGACGCTGATACGGCTGCTTGCATCTGCGCCGTTTGATTACCAGCTGCCTGCTGAACATTCTGTTGTTGCTGCTGAGCAGTTTTTAACTGTTGTTGTTGGGCTGCTTGTTTTACAGCATCACCAGCGGCGGCGACTGAGTTAGGTTGCGGAGCAGTGACTGCATCTTGTTGTTGGTTCTGAGTAGCACCAACTGTTGAGGCCATACCTACGGTTGGTGTTTCTTGTACTTTGGCCCGTAAAACACGTTCCATCATCATTAGTTTTAAGTAAGTAGGATTTTGCTCGCTACTATGAAAAGCGGGAGTTGCTCGGTGTTCATTTACCAGCTTGCTTACTTTTTTCAGCATTGTACGTGCTTGACGTGTTGATATTACGTCAACGTTGATGCTGTCACCGAAGTAACTTTCAAATACCTTAGCGGCTTGTTTTGATGGCGTGGTCGCGGCCAGTTCGAACAGTTTCATTATTAAATCCTTTTTGTTGATAGTATTTAGCGTAATTTACGCATTTTGTTAATTGTTGCTCCACCTGCTTTTTATGGATAATCTTAGTTTCTAACTTGGTTTCAACAGTCTCACGGAATAGCGAATTTTTACTGCGTTCCGCTACATTTGCCCGTGTGTTAATATCATTAGTTAGATCCATTAGTTTTTTATCCAAAATTAGTATATCTCGAGCTAAGTTATAATTGGAAAACTTAGCGGCTATACACCAACTTAATGCTGTTTTTGTGCTGCTAAACGTACCTGCATCGGTAGCAGAACAATAAACACGACATACATTTTTTTCTTTCTTAATAACATATCGACCAAATACCTCATATTCACCAGCCTCATTTTGGAAAATAAGGTTAGTAGTTATGTTAGGAAACTCTTTCCTAAAGGCTTTATCAATATCCATGTCATTCATCATTTTATAATATAGTGTGCTATAAAGTATCCTACGATTGCCACTAATGTTCCAATAATCCCAACACCCCATCCGATTAACCGATCACTGTTTTTTTCAGCCATTTTTGCCAAAGAAACTTTAACGTCGGTTATTTCAGAACAAAGATGAGTAATTTTGTCATCTACTGTGTTTATTTTATTTTCAAGTGCGTTGTACCGCTCAGCACATAATTCAACATGCGCTTCTAGACTTTTCTTCTCAATGTCGGTGGGTTCAACCATAATGTTTCCTTAACAGTATATTTAGCTTAATAAACTAAACCATATATTTTGATCGACACCATTAACTACTAAAAATGGGGTTATATTTTCGTTATTTCCCAGTTGTATTAACATGGGAACCCCAGCACAGTCGGATAACAGCATCTCAGTGGGGTTTTCCTCAGATCCGTATACATAGGGTGTATCTACTTCAAACCCAAAATTCCATATGCTATCAGATTTTGTCGGGTTATCTAATTTTGCTATCTGTGTGCGCAATCCAATCAATTGTGTTACAGTTTCCCAATTGCGTTGTTGATTTCTTGCATGATTCCATGAGCGTTCATCTACAATATTCTTCCCCGAAACGTCAATAAACGGAACTCTCGAGGATTTATAATGCCCGGTAACCCCGGTGGCAGTAATATCAAACAAAGTTTTACAAGAAAATCTCATTCAGAGTCTTTGGATAGTTCATATAGCATTTCAGCCTGCGTGCATATATCATTAAGTGATGGATTATCTCTTCTAGCATTAAATATTTTTATCCAACGCTTATATTCAGCTTTTTCTTTGTCAAGAACTTGATCGGTGGAAAGTAAATGCCGGTGTGTATCGCCAGGTTTACGGACGTACACCGTACGTCCTCCGTCCGGGCTTTCAAAAATTGTTATTTCAGTAATTTTGCTGACCATCATAATATGTGTGTATTTAACTGATTAAAATATAGTGTCAACAAAAAGCCCCTTTCGGGGCCTTTAATTATTGCTCGCTTACAAACAGATTAAGTTTTTTAGCTTCTTCAATAATCATATCCGTACTGGGAAAGTCTGGCATTGTGGGAAATTGCAAGGCTAACTGTTCTTCAGTAGGACCTTCTACTCCAACAAAGACTTCTCGTTTGGACATAAATTCGTCCATAAGATTTTGTCGTTTTTGGAATACTGGCTCATATAATGAATCCTTGGCCAGCTTTAGTAATTCGAGACGAATCTCGTAAGGTGTTTTGCTCATAGTTTTCTCCTTGTGTGAATGTGTGTGTGTTAAAACACGAGCAATATTACTTAGTCATAGAAAAGACAGCCAACAAAAAACCCGCCTAAGCGGGTTTAGTGTTTTTAAAGATAACTTTAAAATTACGCTGCTGTTGTAGCTGTTGAAGCTAAACGGAAACCAACGTCTGTTACAGTTGCGCCAGATGCATCATAGCCTGTACCAGCAACGTTAGAACCTAACGCACGGATAGCGGCTTGTAATGTAGCTGCTGTGTAAGCTGCTGTTGGGTATAAAGCCAATGACATGTTTGTAACGTTAGCGGTAGCAGCAACTTGATAAATTGCGACTGTCGCTGTCTGCTGAATAGTTTGCAAAATTGTCTGGATTGCTCCGTTAACACCGGCTTGGGCTGAAGGATCAGCACCTAAGTCTACTCCGAAGAAGTCCAGTTTTGGACCCATGAAGTTAACTGGTACACCTGCTGGTGCGTATGTTGCGTTTGCTGCTAACTGTGGGCCGTTAAGCGTGTCAGTTGCGAATACTGGTTGTGAACCACCTGATACTAATGGAATTTGTGCCATTTTAAATCTCCTAGTTGATGGACTCTGATGTCCTACTTTTATTTAGTCAGAATATGAAAAATGGCTATTATGGGTTGAATTATATGTAGTTTTGGCGATTATTGCGTGTAAATTTAAACCGATCAACTAGTTTGCTGATCCCTCCCGGTGAGGCAACTACCCATCCTTCGTGGCCAGGTTGTTGTCTATCCAACTGCTTCAATAGGTCCATTTTAATGTCATGTAATAATACAAACGCTGTGAAAGCTGCGCCCATTCCATCTAAATTAGAACTGGGACTCTGCAGGTATTCTACAATATTTCTATATTTGCGTGGAGTTACCGCATTACGCAACCACGTACCAAATCTTGAAATCAATGTATCAGCTGTAAACCCTTCTTCATGTTCACTCTGTATCACATTGTTTATAAAATCCACACATAATCTTGGGAGATCACTTATCTGCATCTGCCTAAGTTCTGCCGGATTAAACAACGTATCGATATCATTACCATGCAACTCTATTATACTTCGTAGTTGTTTAGATAAATCTCGATCGGTGAGTTTAACATTTTCAGTTGGTCTAACTGGATTAATAATTGTTAGCCCAGGTACTGAATTAAGTTTTATATTACCAATGGGTTGTTTAGCGGCACCATGATCTTTATAATAGGTATGTATAGCTACACCCATATGGCTGTTGGCTATACTTTCCCCTAATTCGCTATTTGTTGGAATTTTATATTCCACGGTATTGGGCTTAAAAACTAAAGACCCGGTGTCTTCTATAGGTTTTTCCGAGTACAATAGATCACCATGAATAAAACCTCGAAACTTCGGAGGTACAGCTCGGGCTAATAAGGGCCATAAGAGTTCATATATAGGCGCCAGATGTTCTTTACGAGTTCCCATGTCATCGGCATCTCTGCCATCTAAATGACTGACAAGATTAGCGGGATTAGAAAATAACCCATCGTATGTTTTAGCATTATATCCGCTAACATCGGTTAATATAAATGCACCGTCTTGATCTCGGCCAAATATAATAGCTGGTTTTCCGTCCCATTTTACCGTCGCTGAATTGGGTGCATCCTTGGACAAATGTCTAATATGAGTAAGTGCATCGGCAATCCCCGCGACACCTTTTCTAAATACTAAATCTTCGATATGATCTATTCCACGTGTTCTGCCACCATGAATTTCAGGTAGATCAGATTCTATTAACTTCATCATACCCCGATTTACAATTCGATCACGCAATCTAGAAAGAAAATTGATATCAGATTCGCTCTGTGGATTAGGATTCTTTATAAAACTAAAATCAGTTTGTATAAATCCCCTATTAGGATTGCCATTAATCGGGGTTTTAAAATAGATCTTTGACCCTGAATTTTTTACATATTCTTTTGAGTTAAACTCTTGACTATCGCACCAATGCCGCAATTCGGCCATTAATTGATCTGGGGATATCTTATTAGCGTCTATATTAAGTTCTAGTTTATGTAAACTATGCTGGTCAGCATTACTGATATTGTCCAGTAGGTTTAAATCAACCATGTGCTCAAGCCATTGCACCGTTGTCTTAATGTCCGTTTGTTCGATACGTTGGGTATCCAATTTTCCTTCATTATCGTTAAACACCAGATGCATCTGTTTTCCTTACGGTACGGGTAAATTTAGCTGGATCGCGTAATTTAATTGCATTAATTAATTTGCGAGTAAGGTTATCTGCTTGCTCTGGGGTATACGTCTGATCTATTTGCTCTAATAAACGAATAGCCGATGAGATTATGTTATTGGCACGGTTTTCGATAACATGACGTTGATCATATTCGATGTATATCGAGTCTAATTCTTCCAATAAACTACGGGTTTTCTTTTGCATTTTAATCAGAACCTTTCTATTATTTATTACTATTCCAAATATAAGGATCCGAATTAACTACTCTTAATTTGTGATAACATTTGTTTTAACTTATTACTTTGCAATTCTGCTGTAATTTTTCCTGTTTCTTCTTTATTTTCAGTATCCACTACTCTGCTTTGTGTTTTAATGTTTTCCAGTACATTGGGACGCTTAAATGAGCTTACTGCACTTGCATCTTCGGGCAAATCACTAATTCTCATAGTTTCTACGTTGTATTCCAACTCTACTTTTTGGCCCACACCAGTACTACTACGCGATTTCATACACTGAATTTGATAACGGCCACGTTCTTTCATAGCCCTGCTGGTAAAAATACCAAATACATTATCTGCTGTGTTAATCTTACTAATACCACCAGCGATATGACTATGGTCAAATTCAATTTCTTCCACTGCGCTTCGATTTAATTGCGATGCCGTTACGAATAATACGCCCAGTTCTTGCGATAAGTTGCGAAGTTCTTCTGCTACGTATTTGTCCTTGATAAACTGATCGTTGGGATTTACTTTGACAGATACTGGCATTACTAAATCCAAATAATCCACCATGACAAAGTCAACTTTAATGCCAGTTTGCACTTGAACTTCTTTCAAATACGCACGAATATCATTAACATTGCTTTGTGCAGGTAACGCCTTGACACGATATTGACCAGCTTTTTTGCTAAAAACTCTAACTTTCAGTTCTGCTGAATCTAGATCTTTCCTAATATCTTTAGTTGACATACCGGATAACATGGCGTCAGTTCTTAATCCAACTAGTTCTTCACTAAGTTCCAGGCTAACGTATACACCACTTAACCCCTGTTCCAACCAACTAATAGCTATGTTCATCATAACCAAAGATTTGCCTGATCCAGATCCGCCTGCAAAGATATTTAATTCGCCGCGGCTAAATCCACCATATAATATTTTATCTAGACTTGGCCATCCTGTACTTACTTGACCACCACTGTTAAAATATTTGTCATTTCTTGCTTTGGGGCTGGCAAAATAATCTGTTCCCATATCCTTCTGCAGGCTAATCTGCACCGCATCTTTAATTAATTTTTCTACCGGGGCATATTCACCTTTTTCCAATAAGTCGGCTGATTTAAGAATAGCTCGTTCAAGTTCCTGGCGTTGAGTAAATTTCTCAAATTCTTCCATAAACCATTCTAAACTACCATCAGGTAGATCAGGAATCGCATTTAATTTTATCCCGGTTGTGGCTGATACCTGTGCCAGAATAGGCAAAGAACTATGGTTAGCGTAGTGTTCTTTAATAAACTCTGCTGCCGGCCTAACGCTGCGATCAAAGTTTTCTGGGTTATATATATTCTGCACACGAATAAAAGATTCAGCATCGTGTAGCATCATCTCTAAAAATAACCGTTGTGTCTCAATTCCGTAGTCGTTTAACAAGTTGTCTTTTCCTTAATTCAATTTTAATTCTGCTGGTCTCTTTAGATTGCAATATAGTTATTAATGTTGCAATCTTACCTAATTTTATCACTGCGTCATTTACATCTTTAATACCTTCTGGCCAGTCGGGAATACTAACTGCCCAGTTTAATTCTACTGCACGATCCACTAATTCCATGCCCGCGATATCCTGATCCGGGACCACGATTATTTCTTTACCTATATTGCGTATTAACCTAGCTTGTGCATCGCTTACTGTATTATGCATTAATGCTAATCCGTCAATACTTAATGCATCAAATATACCTTCTGTTACGATTACATATTGCCAATCTTGTTGTTGCAGGTCAGTACCAAATACATATCCTGGCTGAAAATAATTGATCCATACCGGTTTACGATCATCTAAAAATCGTACCGTACTACCAACTAATGTGTTATTATAGGTAAATGGAATAATAACCCCGGTCCGTGCGCCCTTAGTTGAGCTAATCATATAAGGATAGTCAATCGGTGCTTGCCTGCGGCGTAAGTAATTCCAAATATCTGTATGCTCGGGAGTTACAAATTCTACACCTCCCATGTCTCTTTCTTCAAAATGTATGCCTAATATAGCATCAGCAGTTCGTTGTCTATCATCTATCATGCCCTCAATACTACGATGCCGCAGACTTTCTAATTGAATTCTGTCGATTTCTTCTGCAGGCACATTGAGCCAAGATAAAAATTTACGTGCTTTGATGCTAAGATTGCGTCCTAATATAAAACTAGCTGTAAAATTACAATTAAAACAATGATAACTCCAGCCCTCGATACTGCCTTTAAATCCGCCACGTTGACGCCGATCTACGCTTTCACCATTATGTATGCAACAAGGTCCATTAAATGACACCCAGCCTGAGCTGGATTGTTTTCTTTTTGCAGGTAAGAAGGAGATGATGTCAATCATGCTATAGTTTAGCAGATGTGACTACGCTAAATCAACTTTATCGGTATAATATGTTTGTAATATAGCCAGTTGATATAATGGGAAATGCACCTTGGTTGGCAGGGGGAACAGGATATGCCCCAGGATTAATTCCGCCAGCTGGAATAGGCCAGTAACCTGCGCCGCCGTCTAAAATATTAAATCCAGTGACAACACCATATTGATTTATTATGGATTCTACTACAGCACCAGATCCATTGCCCAAAATATCAACCTTAGGCGGGGCCAGATATCCAGCGCCACCATTTTGCACTACCATGCCGGTTAATACACCGTCGGTACAGACAGCATACGCCGATGCCGGAATCCCTGGAGGATTTGGAGTAGAGAAAAGACTATTATTAAAACATAGTCGAAGTAATGGATACCATCCATATACGTTCATATGAATGGTGCCGGTTTTGTTCAAGTAAGTAGTAGATTCTGTGACGTTAATCCAAATACTTTCGTAATTTTGCGCCCATTGTGCTTTGATGGTTCCGGTATACCCTATCAAGTCCAGTTGAATTGTAGTTATAAAGTTTCTGGGTTCGATAAAACTTGAGAAAAATTCTGTATTCTGATAGTTGTTGAAGAACATACTGCCATTTCCACCATAATACCAATTACCGGCCCACCCAGGATAATTTTGATATCCTGCGCCATCCAATGAAGTCTGCGCACTTATTTTTATAGTGGGTACTGTACATGGGATAGATGGTACAAATCTTGGGAAAACAGAGTTAACTAAATCAATTGGCGCACGAGCTCCGGCTTGTGCATTTGTAAATACTGCCTGATTTAGATTGCCACTTTGCACGCTAATAGAATAGTTAGCAGGTTGAGCTACTAACTCCAGTGTATCCTGTGCCGGAACATATACTTTCACTTGCCCAGTTGCAGCATTGAGTATGGTCATTGGTTCTTGTAATAACAGAACTGTTCCAGCAGTATTTGTCACACGAAACGTAAAGGTACACCCGTTTACATTAACCGGCTTCTCATCCTGGTTAACAAAGGAAAATAGGAGTACATTATCTACCCCTAAATTAAGAGTTAGTCTTTTAGCGTACACAGGGTCGTACCTCATAGAAAAGTATTGCCCACTGCTGTCGAGCAATAGCACTTGTGTTCGTTGCTGATAAAGGTAAGCGGTGGTTGAATACATACATCTTATTTAGCTAAATTTTGAAAGATGTTTTTGAACATAAATATTCAGAAGCGATAACTACATTAGATGAACAAAGAAATCTTTGAAAAACTAACCGAAAAATATCCATTTATAACTCTATGCGTATACTCTACTCAGGAATATGTAGGGATAATACAAAACCGTGATGATGCGATTACCACTATGTACGACTTTGGTAGTATCATTGACATGGAAGCTAAAAAGCTATTTTTAGAACTAGCCAATGTTTGGTGGTGGGAAAGTAACAGAAGTATCCCCATTAATATATTCCTTAAAAAAGAATGGGAACCATTCAGGGGCTATATTCGTACTTTTGTTAACAAGGACCTTGAAATAATACATGGTCCGATATGTAGTCTAGCAGAATTAGCCCGCAGCAAATCAAAACGTAGATCTATTACACTTGTTCGACGGATGCCGGACTAGAGTCTTCTAATAGATTCATATGTAATGCCACTAGTGCGCTGTATGAAATAGAGTGGCTTTTTTTAAACGTAAACCCTCGACTATCATCACCGTCCCAAACGCTAGCAAACACTTCTTTCCAGGGACGATTTTGCAAATGTGCTTTTCCAGGTCGTATAATTGCTATAAATGCCGCCATCCTGGTGATGGAATCGGGTTGCATACGTGCCAATAAATCAGTATATTTCCCTATATGCACAAGATTGTTAGTCCATTCGGGATCAGTCCAAAGACGTTGCCAATTAGGTTCCTTGGCTAACAGTTGATCATACTGTTCTTGGGTCTTTATCAGCTTGTACACATTCATATTCAGCAGATCTATTTTAAAATAACCACGATCTTCGGCTTCTTTGTAGTCTATTGCTGCACATTGATGTATAGGATCGTAGGGAATGTCCGTTACATACACCCCGGAGTTATGATTCCGAACTTTTCCCTGTACTGTTTGCCTTGCGGGAACGGCTCTAATCAGTTTTAATAACTGTTCCCTATCTGCTAGGTCTAAATCAATATCTGCTGACATTACCAACCTGCCTTTTTTAATAGTTCTTGTGCCTCTGCACGATTTTCAGGATCTTCTTTTAGTTTCTTAGTCCAGATATCCGGATCAATATATGACCATATCATTGTGCGATGTTCACTGGCAATGTCTGACAAAAACTTTTGCCCGGAGTCGGAATTATACAGTACCCATGGACTAATACGACCTGCAATAATAGCCTGTACAATAGCATTGTGATTGCCGTACCTTAAATAATCGTGCGATGGTGCCCCTTTATCTTCACTCCAATCCAGAGAATGCTCGATTGCTCTAGTTAGGGCGTCTTCCATACGTTCTACCTTAAGGTAAAACAACAGATATTCTTCATACAATGTGTCACTGCACCAGTAATCTAATTTTTTATTTTGTTTTAATATCCATTCAATAAATCTTGCAGGATTTACCACTCGTGTATTGACACAATAGTTTCCAAATTTTACAAAAGCCTTATAGTATGGGCTATCGCAAAAGTTATCATATGTTTTAGACTTGGCTGAACCCTGAGTTAATTCATAAAATTTAAGATATGCGTTAAATCCTAATCGTACTCCTGCGTCATCTTTTACTTGTCTACGCCGTCTTGGTTCACACGAATGCGCAGCCAAGCTAGATTCTCTTACAAAAGATTTTTTACAATACTGGCAAGTATTATTCATTCTACTCGTTCAAAATGTCGTTCTAGTTTATGTTCTTTAATATAAGGCCATCGATCACATAACTGCGTTAGCGAAATAAACACTGGTAATAATAGTGCTACCTCATTTGCTGTGATATGACGTACTGGTTTGTACCGCCACCGATCGCCGTCATTGTCCAGGATAATAATTTCTTTAAGTTCAGGTACTACAGCTACTTCTTTCTTCTTCCACAATGACCAAATCATTTTTTTGTCTCCTGCCCTAATTCTTTTAAATAGTTGTCCACGTCTTTTTTAGTATTAATTTTTGCCATCAAATCAATTTCATCATCTCTTAAATGAGGGAATAGTTCTGTCAGCTGTTTTTTAATACCCGTAGGTTCTTTTTTCTTGGGAGATATCCAGTTATGTCGAAATACTCCCATGCCCGGGCTTACGCTTGTAGCGCATAGCCATTGTAATTTAGGATGTTTGGCTGTGGCGAAGAAATGTTTATTCAATCTTTCGTTAGTGGCAATTAAATAATATTCCTGCAATTCGCTACTGCCCTGAACACTACTACCCCATCGAATCATTAGATAGTTACTGAATTTCTTACGTTCTTCATCAGTAAGGCTATCATAAAATTCACGATCCTTGCGATCAAAACAGGCCATTTCGTTTGCAATACCAAGTTTATCCACGTTTAATTTGTCCCGCTAATTCACTAATTTGATCTTTAATACGTGTAATATCTCGTCGCATTTTCTCAATAATCCGTACGTTGGCTTCGTTTGATGCTTGCAAATTTTTAACCATAGTTTCTAAATCAACTACCATTTTTTCCTTGACCGCCACTCTATTGGGCAGTATAGGTTCATCACCTGGTCCATATTGATCATTAGCTGTTACCATATTAAAACGCCTTATTATAATTAACAATCTCGCATGTGCGACTTATGTCTTTAACAAAATATACACAGTCGGGCTTCTTACCTTCGTTTATAGGAACACATAATAATTGACCATTTTTAAGTTTGGGTGCATACCAAGTTACATCTTGATATACATCTAAAATTTCCACTTCCAAAAAACTTGGCCTAAAACTAGTTAGTGGGTTAAATTGAAATGCCTTAAAACCTCGATCATTGAGTGCTGACAAAGGTATTACTTCCAGGTCACCCGCCTCGGGATCACCAATTAATAACTGCCAATCAACGGGCATACGTACTCTATACTCACCTATTCGTAATACCAGTGCAGGACTATTAAAACTTTCCAGGAAGATTAGTGGAATATAATGGTAGTCGGGATCTTGTGGATTGGAATTATCCAAAATACTAAATCGCATATCATCTATTTCTTCTGGTAGGTGATTTAAGTCATATGGTTCGTTGTCTAGGGTTAATATTTTCATATTGTTATTTTACTTTATATAGCCGCATATAGCAACCTTTTTATTTCCATTCCAATTTTTCTTGGGTATATGGATAGTTGGCGTCTTTGTAAAATACTTTACGTTTGGTTAAGTGACGTTTAGCAAATTTACAAGTTGATGTTATGTCCCATATTTGCACATGGTCTTTGTCTTCAGCCTTTCTAATGCCACGCCCTATACTTTGGATAACCCTAACAAAAGATTTACCAGGCTCAATAAGCACCAGATTAAAGATCCTAGGAATATTGATGCCAACAGCGGCGACACCGTAAGTTGCCACGATAATTTTACCCGTGCTAATTGCGACCTCAGCATATTCTTCATCTCTTTTAGTTCCTTTAGTTGCCCCACTAACAAATACCGCGTGATCTCCCAGTAATTCCACTAGTGCATGACCCGCAGCAACACGGTCAACCAGCACTAATGTATTGCCCGTTAAGTTTACCTTTCCCACTAGTTTAGCTACAGTTTCTAGACGTTCTTTATTTTCCAACAAAAATTTTAGTTCGCTTTGATAGTTTGCGAACTCTGCGTGGTCAATTAATTGAACGATGTTAACATGACATTGTGCTAATACCCCTCGCTCTTGCAATTCGCTAGCTGATAACTGATTGGTAACGGGCCCAAGACTACATGTTAATGCTTGGAATTCAAAAGGTTCCTTGGGAACAGTACCAGTTAATCCCCAGCGAATGGGGATACGACTCATTACTGTAGTGAGTAATGTTTTAAGTGCATCTGCCTTGGCCATATGTACTTCATCTACCATTACACATACTACGCCTTCCAAAAATTCTTGTATCGTAATATCTGTATTATAGTTCTTGGTATTTTTAAGTAAATTATTTAGGCTTTGCCACGTGCATATAGTATGAGTTTTACCAATGTCTTTTCTATCACCAAAGTAAACTCCCACATCTAATTCCAAACTTAGATAATCTCGTTCGGTTTGCGTCACCAGTGACTTATTAGGCACAATTACTATTGTTCTACCATGTGCTTCACAACGTTGGCTCAGAGCTGCGGTCATAATCGTCTTACCAGCACCAGTAGCAACTTCTTGTATAGATTGTGGATTTGTCAAAAAGTTGTTAATGATTTCAACTTGGTAGTCGCGCAGTTTAATAGGCTGACCCGCCAGTGGATGACCTTCTCCCCACATGATATGAGAAAAAGTATCTTCCGTTACACGTTCAAATGTAAAGCTAGTTGAGTAATCTCTTTGATCATCAAGTTCGATATTATAATTAAAATTATCCAATATGGGAATAATCTCGGGCAGCAGATTCACATACGTGCTACCGCCCAATTGAAAATATGCTACCTTACCGTCCCATCGCCCCAGTCTAACTGCTGGTTGATAACGTGCTCCTGGTACATCATATTTGAAAGTATTGACTAGTTTTCGTCTAGCATCTAACTCAAGTCCTTCGATTTTAATATTGACCTCATCCTTAACTATGATAGTGGCTGTTTTCATAGCTGTACATCTTCCATTCCCGCTGCTCTAAGTCGCACAACATGTCCTAACATAAAATTTTTGGATTCAAGTGATTTCATAATGCCCAAATAACGATTGCGTAGCAACGCAACTTCATTGATAAGTGTTTCAAAATCAATAACGTCATCTTCGCCATCGACATATTTTTCAGCATCTCGACTGGTCAATGCGCGAGCGTAACCTTCTAAATATTTCTGAAAGAATTTTCGACGTATTTTACGTAGTTGTAGATTAAGAAAGTTTAATACTGCTTCTATTTCTTGTAATTGGTTAAACCTATGCTCAGTGATGCCCGGTAGGGCAGTAACATTCTTTTCAATAATACCCCCTATCTGGCAATCCTGTTTGGCTTTTACGAGTTCGGCTTCATAATGTGAGATAAAATCTGGTATCACACTTAAATCTGCCGCAACACGACTATACCACATGCTTAGTCCTCATAACCGTCATCTTCGTCCCAGTCAAGGGTATCTTCTTCGTCTTCATCATCTGGGTGATCTTTAAGATAACTGGTAAGAGCACGTTTGATATCCGAGTCGCCTTTAAACGTATCTTTAATATCATCGGCAGAAATATCATTGTCAATTAAAACTGACACTATTGTTTCTGCCGCTTCATCACGATCGACTGTATTAACGAAACGCTTTAATTCATTATAAATTTCTCTTGCTAAATCTACTGACATTGTTATTCCTCCGTGGTTATGTCTTCAATACTTACTGTTGCTGGATGTTTTCCAAAGGTTTCCATAATTTTATCTAGACAACCATCTTCATTTGCTTCCCATTTTTTGCGAAATTGTTTGATAACTTCGCCGTCCGGGGTAACAAACACTAGACTGTTGCCTTCTTTTTTCAACATTTGTCGTTTTTCAGCTAGGTCAACCATGCCGCTGTATGGATTCATGCCGGTTTCATAAGGGATCTTAATCTGCATACCTTCAAATGGTTTTGCGTATCGTGTTTTCATTACTTTACATCCAGCACGAATACCCATAACATCACCAATTTTATTGCCATCTTCATCTTCTTTCAACTTCATTTTCTTCATAGCAACAACAATACTAGAAGCATAGATAAAGCCTTGCCCACCTGAGATTTTATCATCGGGGTCAAACATATCTTGACTTGCATATGTATGATTGGTACATACCATACCCACGTTATAACTACCAAACATGTTTACACAATTACGAACTAGTGATGTAAGTGCTTTAGGTTTGCGACCCATGTCACCTTTCATATCACCATCATCAAACTGCTTAACATCAGTTGGAGTTAACAACATACCCAGTGAGTCAATAACAAACAAGACCTTAGGACGTTCGCCTTCTGCGAGTGTTTTGTAATCGCTCATAAATGTTGCGATTGTCTTGGCTACATCATCTATCATAGCCATGTTGAGTTTAAGTAACTTGCTTTCATCAGTATCAACGCCAAGTGCTTGTAACCAAGATTCATCTAATGCGTTTTCTGAGTCAATTAATACGACAAAAATGCCTTGATCTTGTGCGTTTTTAACGATGTTACCTGAACAAATGTAACTCTTACCAGCACCTGATTCACCGGCAAATACTGTTACCTTACCCAAGGGAATACCTTTGTTAAAGTCCCCACTAATAAGATAATTTAAGGCAAAATTGCCTGTACTGATCCAATCTGTCGGATCATTATATCCGATTGACATACCTTCAATTGATTTGGTAATATCTCGACGGAACTTACTGAAGTCATACGGCTTAGCCATGGTTAATCCTTATTTTTTTCATAGATATAATAACATAAGGGTTGCCCCCTATGTTATTGAACGGCCAACTGCTTATGTCTTTTGGCGTGCTTTGATTCTAGCTAAGATGTCTGCCGGATTCATTGGAGCAGCCGCAGCAGCAGCTACTGGTGCTGTTGGCATGTCATCGTCATCATCAAAACTACTTGAAGTAGCGGCAGGAGTTGGCTTTGTAGGCACAAATTCTTCATCATCTGCTGGCGCTGCTGCTGGTGCCGAAGATTGTGATGCTGGTGCTTGTAAGCCTGCTGGGCGGAAATACTGTCCCCAACGTTCTGCATCATAGCTTTGCCCATCAACTGAAGCTTCAAACATTTCTGCAATAACTTTAAGTTCGATTTCTGTTGGACGCTTTGGTAAAAATGTTGACAGGTCAAACAATCCATACTGTTCAATTGCCGCTTGTTCAGCTGCTAATAGAGCTGATTCTTTACGTGCCCATTTAGATGAACTGTAGTCAGCAAAGCCACCTTTGGAGCCCTTGGTAACACGGAAGTCCAAGCCACGCAGATAGTCTGTTGGCAATTCTTCTAGTTCAGGATCCATCAATGCTGATTTGATTGAAGTAAAGATTTGTGGTCCAATAATAAAACGACGGATTGGATTTTCTGGAGTCTTGTCGTCGGCGAGAGGATTCTCACGAACAAAGCCTTGGAAAATGTAATCACGCTTTTTCCAATACTTGCGACCCATTTCTTCCATTGATTTATCTTTAAACCAATTGCGTACTTCGCTTAAGATTGGGCAAGTATCGCCCCACATTTCTACACATGGAACACGTACTTGTACTTGTTTTGATTCTACTTCGCCCTTAATGCCAGCGAATGGTAACCGAATCATAGCACGTTCTTGCCAGAAGAAAGTGTTCTTTGAATTACCGTCTGGGATAAAGCGTAGTGTCGCGGCAGTACCTTCTGCAATGTTCCAGTGTGGATAAATTGCGTTGTCGCCTTGAGATTGGTTTGTGTTTTTTGCTTCTGTTTGTGCTAAACGAGCACGGATTTCTGCTAATGATGCCATTTTATGATGCCTTTCTAAGTTAAGTAAAATGTGATGCCTATCTAAATGATTAGATTATTAGTTGCTTGCCTATTAATTATACACATCTAGGTCTGTGTTTACTAACAAAACGACAAACAAACTAAGGTTAAGTTTGCCGTTCTATTCGTATGTCTTATTTATCTATTTTGTAATTCCTGCTAGAAATTTAATGCGATCCATCATGTCTGCGTCTACACCCTCTACAGATTGCATTCTGCCAGAGTGACCATATGCACCAGCAAGTGCGCTGCGATCGCCAGTCGTTTCCATCATGCTTTCTTCAAAATCATCGGGACGGTCTGAATGGTATCCGCGATGGTGATGATACTCGGCTGCTTTATCTAAAGCGTCAGGATTTTCTTTTGATGCTAACATTTTTTTAAGTTCGGCAATTCTTGCTTCACGTGCCTTGCCTTGTTTCCATTCTCTGTGATCATCACTCATAGCATAATAAGGATCAGCGGCTGCTGCTGCTTCTAATTTTGCTAATTCTTCTTCTGGTGATAGTTCGGCTTGTACAGGTGGTTTCCATTTGTTAACGGGGGTCTTCCCTGCATTGTCCAGTACTCTCCGTACGAATGATGCAAAGTTATGTTCGTGTCCGCCTATCAATCTCCAGAGTTTACCGGACTTAGTGGTAATCACAACATCATTATCAGCGTCTTTTTCGTAAGTTCCGTATGGTTTACCATCTAATTCAATTTCACCATTACTAAATTTTATTACATGCCCATTTTGTGAATATTCTTTATCATCCATATTTTCTGTTATAGTAACACCTGCTAGTTTGGCCATTTCACTTAGTGCATTTTGGTCTGCTGCCGGTGCGGGCGGTGCCGCTGGGGCTGGTGCCGCTGGGGGCGTTGTCCCAGTATTATCAGTTGATTTTGCCATTTGTCCCAACACTTGTGCTATGGCAGGATTATCTTTTAATTCTTCCAGACGATCTTTAATAACTTTTCTGGCATCTGCATTAGGATTTTCTTTGGCCATTTGTTTTAATTTTTCATTTAACTTGTCATCAACAAATATATCAGCCAGTTGAGAAATAACATTGAACCCATCCGCACCCACTGCTAATTCGGTACTTAATAACTTGATCAGTTCGGCTTGTTGTTCCTTGGACTCGGGAAATTTTTGCTCCTTGGCATCGTCATTATCCTCAACTACAAAGTTTACCCATTGTTCAAATATATTAGCTTCTTTCATTTTTTGTTCCTGTTGTAGTTTTGCCAGTAAGGGTAGTGCTTGTTCAACACGTGAATCAATATTTTTTTCAACAAACATATGACGCAAATCTTCTATAATAACATCTTCATCTGTTATTTCGGCTGGATCCCATGATTCAAAATACTTTGTGTACCCTGTTTTTGTACATAGACTTTTTAAATTATGCTGTAGTGTTTCGTAGTATAAGTTGGCACTTTCAACTAAGTTTGCCGTGTCGCCTTCAAATATTCTTCCCTGATTAGCTCGTTTAAATCTACTGAGTAAATTCATTTCTTGAACTATAGTAACAATATGATTACCACGAAGGTCGTAAGGTTTGCCACCTTGTCTAACATGTTCTATCATGGCGCGGCCAGCTGCCAGCTTTGTAAATGGTAATTTAAATCTTTCACCGTCGGCTGTTTCTACATACAGTGATTCAATATAACGGAAACGAGCATCATTTTCACCAATAACACGCTTATGTTTGATCATTAATCGTGCTTCTGTTTCGACACCGTTCCAGGATTGCGTTTTTGTTCCGGCCCAGCTTTCGCTAAGAGCAGTTTGCCCTTGCATGGTATATTTCAGTTTGCTTAAATCTTGTGCATTAAATCCGCCGGGTATATTCTCACGAACAGCAAAATTCTTCAACTGGTTTAGGAAAGAAAACCAACCGTCTTTGTCGTCGGATTCCATGGTTTTACCCAGATTATCCCCAAAGAAAAGAGTTAGTCCTTCGTCACTTATAGAAACAACCGCAGTCCCGTAATTCTTATTTGACTGCCCCTTATACTCAAAGGAAAAAGATACCGCCTGAGAGGGCGGGACATCTTTTTTTATTCCGCCGGCGGCACGGCCCACAGGATTAAAATCTCTGGTGACCAATAAATCATGTAAATGCTGGTTAACGTTGTCGGCTTTCATAATATATTATTTATGCTAATACATGGCGGCGATGAAAGGTAATGGGGGAGTAATATTTTCTCCATGATCCCTCATTTGCGTATCCATATCGGGGTGATACGTCTGTAATAGGATCATCATCCGTGTAACCAATATAGTGGCCATGACCAAATCATCCGCAGACCCTGTTTTTGCTGCGTATCCAATGCCAGTTGCCACAAAGGTTTTAAGCTCAGATATTAGCGAACGACTGGTTATCGTCATCCTATTGGATTCTATCAAAGTTTTTAATTTGGCACAGGCTGTTAGTTTATTTTTATGGCTGGTATTGAATCCTTTGCGATATCTACCAGCGCCGCGAGTAGGATCTGACAAGAAATATCCCTTGATATTCTCTTCTCCGAACTGTTCAATAGATATAAGAGCTGCTTCACCAATAGTGTTGTTCTCTACCGAATAGTATATTGACTCTTCGTCCTTGGTAAACCCATAGATATACTTTACTACATCCGCAAGTATGCGCACCTGTTCGGGAATAGGGGTTCTATTGTGCTTCCATTCACCTATTTGATGAGTAGTATTAGCTTCAAAAATTTGTATAGCAGCAGTATCACCACCAGTACCCAAGGATGGATCAAGACCCACACAGTACATCTTACCGGCTTCTGGTTGTTTATACCAACGTACTTGTGCAGTCTTGTAAATGGGCTCAATCCCTTCAAGTTCTATAAGTTTAGCCGGCGCAATCAGGGTCTCATCGTTAATAATGAACTCGCAGTCCATCTCCCGACGGAAGCGATCCTCACCTAATTGTGAACGTTGCTCTGCTGCCCACTTGTCATCTCTATCAGGATGCTCACGCCAATAGCTACGGAAAGCACGAAAGCCATTTATCCCCACTTGTTGGGGATTACCATGGCTGTCTTCCATTTTATTGGCACCTTTCCACAATAATGCAAACTGATCTTCGTCACTGTTTGGAGTGGAAGTTATAATACATTTACCACCAGTTGCTAATGTTGGGCTAATTGATGTCCAGAATTCCTGGGCGACACTGGGTCGTACGTGTGCGAACTCATCCGCATACAGTAGTGATATACTCATACCACGACCAGTGTTTTCAGTAGTGGTAGCTGATATAATGCGTGAGCCATTGTCAAAATCTATAGAGCCCAAGTTGTAGTTAGTGGCACCTGCACGAATATGATTGGGACAAAGCTCGTAAGCAAAACGAACACGCTTCATAATCTCTTGCGAACCATCATACTTGTGTGCTGATATAAGAATTGTTGAATCGGGTATAAACATAGCATACCATAGCAAGTATCCTGCTGCTGATGTGGACTTACCTGTTTGGCGCGGCATCATGGCAATAGCAAAACGATAGTTATGATACGAATCAATTAAGCGTACTTGGTATTCAAACGGACTATATAATTGACGACCCTGTGTAGGATGCTGAATATAGAAAAAGTTGCGCATGAAGTACTCGGGGCCGGTTACCGGATCAGCACATAGCGAAAATTCTTGCAGTTGTTTTTCTGTATATACTTCTTTTTTATAAGGCGTTTTTGCCAACGCCTGTGAATCATAACCCATGTTATCTTCTCCGTGGAAAAAGAGCGTACCACGCGGGTGTACCGGGACGTATACCTGTAGATTTTGCGTATTCAAGTTCTGGAGATATTTTGGCCTTTTGTCTCTCGGCTGTGATACGATTGTATTCGGCTAATCGTGCTTGGCTACCTAATCCACCTAATTGCCCAGCAATCAATAATTCATGTATAGGGTCATCTGGTTCAAGGTAGCAATCATTGTCACTACTTTGCACCAAATTTTCTGTTGTAATCCTATATTGTTTAGTCATTGGAACCACACTTAGCACGTTTTGCCTGTGTTAATTTACCATAATCTACGGGCCATTCTTTGCCCGGGGCTAATTCGGTAGCGGTTGTTGGGAACGCATACTTAACTCCGGCGGTCTGCATAATCTGTGCCACGGAAACACGAAATTTAGTTAGGTCATTTCCTAAATTAGGATAAGGGGCAACATGCGGAAACTCCCATGCGGCAACTTCATTTGTTTGATTATTGATAACAATTTTATAAAAGCCATGTGGGACAACTACGCCATTGCCAATAGTTTTATTACCGGGTCCGTATAGTCCGCCAGTTATAACAGTATATGATTGATTAAGTTGCACTGTCCATCCACGTATAGATGCTTCAAGTAATTTCCAAATTCCACGATTCAATGATCCTGCTTGCGGGCTCATGTTGGTCATTAGGAACGATTCAAATTCAACTTGTGTGTCCCAGGATAAATCACCATCAGGTGCCATGTGTCCCTTATCATATCCAGTTGCTATGTAATCGTCGGGTCGAGGCCCGTTTGGTATAGATTGGTCAGTAACAAAAGCATTAGTGCGTGCGACACAACCCAATGCGTTAGGTGGGGTAAGTTCGTACATTACAAACTCTGGTATTTTAGCTGCTGCGTCATATCCCACTAGGTACGCTTGTCTGCAAATTGGTTGCAGTTGTCTAGAACTTTGCGGAAATCCGTATGGGGCATGTACTTGGCACGCTGACACTGTGTTAGGCTCACGTTGGTTCCAGGCAAATACAGTAGATGACAATACTGCTAGTAATACAACAACTATTTTTTTCATATATGCTCTACGGTCTTAGGGTTTAAAATGTTGCCTATTTTTAAGCCATTCAGCTTCTGCTTGTCGTCGTATTGCATCTCGTTCTGCTTCGGCCTTGGCGTCAGCTGCTCGTTTCTTGGGCAGTTCATTTTGATACCAATCAATATAACTAAGCGCAGTATTATTTAAGTACCACGCAACATCTTTATATGTTTTTAATTTTTCAAACGCCTTGGGATCTATTTTTCTAAATGGTCCATCTTTTTTAGCTATCAGTGTTTTGTTCTCTTTACCAGCAAATTTAGTGAAAAATTGTTCCAGGTCCAGTTGATAATATGTATTGCAATCGAATATTAGTTCATTTTTAATAAACTCCGTGGGCCAAGCATGTACATATGTTGCCGCCCATTTTTCTGCGTCGTCCACCATTGAGCCTGTATTATTCTGCATACGAATTCTTTCTTCTTCGGAGGGATCTAATAAAGATTGGCCACCTAAATCCACAATCCTAGGACTCCAGTAGGGTGTAACATCATCCACGGGAATAAAGATACCTGCACGCCCATGGAATTGAAATATATTGTCATGCGGAGTCATCTGCGTGAACACCGGATATTTTATGTCCAATAGACTTAATATTGCATCCTGCCCTCTTTTACCCATACCGCCTTTTATTCCGGCAAACTGAGTGTCACTATTATCTACTTTAAGTAGCAATACTTCTGCAACTCTATGTTTGAATGCACGGAATAACAGCGGGTGGTTGCCTATTCGTTCGCATAATTGTGCTGCCACCTTGATACGATTTTTAAAATGTTCGATATCATCCGCACGATTAATTAATTCTGGTAAAAATTCTCTTGATCTCATCTTCTTTTGTAGCCTTTAAATGCTACCACTGGGCTTTTTAGAACGGTATCCGTTAACTCATCGCTGGTTTTAGTACTTACCAATTTTTTGTCAGATGCCGGTAATCCCATGTCTTTGAGTGCCATATCAATCCATTTACCAATATCGGGATCAGATGATATAACGATTTCGTTTTCTCCCCAACTAGATGTAGGATCAAACTCTGGATCGCCTTCTGCTTTTCTTGCTGCTTTTCCCTTAGCACCGGCCAGTGCTACACTAAATCTATATTGCATGTAAGCGTTTTGATTTTGTAGTGCTGGAATAATATAGGTTGCAGGTAAACTACGGGCGACATCTGCGTGTATAGATCCCTTGTCAAAACTTGCATCTTCCGAGATAAATTCACGGGCTCTCATCTGCGTTTATATCCTTTAAATGCTACTACTGGACTTTCCGTGTTTGTTGATGCTAATTCTTCACTATCTAAATCACCGTCATTTAAATCTTCATACTCTACTCCGGCAGCTTTATATGCCAATTTAAGCATAGCCTGTTCTTCTTTAGTATAGGCATGCGCAGTATTGTGTTTACCTACCCAACTTTCAGCATCCATTTTTATAGGATTTATTCCATCACTACTTGCTACCGCCATCATTACACGATTTAAATCATATAGTTTATCATAGGTATCCATTCTCTTTGCGAACACATTTAACCCGCGAGTAGATTGTTGTTGGCGTTTGCTAATTTTGCCGGAGGCATTCTCAGCAATAAACTCACAGGCTCGCATAATTAGCTTTGCCCGTTTACGCCTGCGGTAGCAGATGAAGCAGTTCCTAATTCACGAGCAGTAAAGTTAGCACCAGTGATGGTCAAGTAATTACCAGCACCGACAAAAATCTGTTGACGACTATTTGCTGATATTTGTGGTGCAGCAGAATATAAATTACCGTTAGGTGGTGTAGTCACAGTAAAGACATTGGTGGCATTTGCGGTAGCATTAGCACTTAGGGTCACACTGGTAAATGGAATCTGCGAAGCTATAGTTGCTCCGCCAGGAATTCCAGTGCCAGAAATTGCACTACCTGCAGGCAATGTCATCGCTGCACTGGTAGTGATAACATTGCTGAGATTAGCAGTAGTGCCACTAAATGTAATTTGTGGTGGCAACGCAACCTGATAAACGTTATATGTGACAGCAGTATTGCCTGTAACAATTTCACATTTATCAGTGTACCAAATTACATTTGATGCCGATGTTAGTACATTTGCCTGTGCCATTTATACTCCCTTATTTTCTATCGCAGAAATAGTTTTATACAAATCTATCATACGTTCGCCTTCAGTTACATGACTATGTAAACGTTTGACCTGACTCGCCACAACAGGTGTTGTTGTCTGCCCAGTTGTTTTGGCACCGTTTAATCCACCTGAAAGATTTTGTGTCATCATCCGTGTATCGGCTTTAACCTGATTAGTTGGATAGTCTGGAGCGTTTGTTGTAACTGGAGCAACCGCTTCTGCAATACCAGCTAACTCACGTAACCGTTGGTTTTCTGAGTTACGCTGTATTGATTCCGACGTTGGTGCATTAGCTTGAGAGCCTGTATATTGTTGCTTAATAAGTCTGTCAGCGGTTTCTTTAGGACCGGCGCCGGCAAAGTATCCTATGTCTTCTGGGAACCAAGCAGCAGTTCCTCGAATAGTTTTATATACGTAACGTTTACCTTTAATCCAGAATGGAACCTTTTTATCAGCTTGTGGTGGGATTTCTTCTGGTTTAGTTACCTGGGTAGCGTTGAATGGAATACTAGGGCCTCCTGTATCCGGACCGTCGGCGGCATCCGCTGTCGCGGCCGCCATGTTGGCAGCATCATAGCCCGCACCAGCACCGCCACCACCAGGGCCGCTTGTATCCGGACCGTCTGCGGCGCCTGCGGTAGCGGCAGCTTGTGCAGCATCGGCAGCTCTGTTAGCACCTACTTGCATCGCGGCACCTGCATCGGCATCTGCCGCGTCAGCAGAAGCACCAGCTTGATCTGCACTGCTACTGGCTGTGCTACCTGTTGGGAATAGACCATGATATTGATTAATTAAAGAACTAAGTTCTGGATCAGGTTGTTCAGTGTTACCTAACTCCTTGTACAGGGTCTCTATTTCTTTCTTTTCCGCATCATTCAAATCTTCCAGCAATCTCATTTTATTAAGGAAATGACTAATACTTTCGGTATAACCTTGAGGCGTCGCTGCGTTAAACGGTTCAGCTGGCGCTGGGGGAGTTGATGGATTTCCAGGATAGGTTCCAGGATTATAATGGGGATCAGATGCTGCGGCCGCAGTTATAGAATCAGGACGTTTGCGTGCTTGCGCCAATAGTTCCTTGAATCGTGCAATCTTGTCAGCTTGTGACTTAGCGGCTGGTGCTGCGGCTGGTGCTGCGGCTGGTGCTGCGGCTGGTGCTGCGGCTGGTGCTGCGGCTGGTGCTGCGGCTGAAACTTTTGCCATTTTTGCTTTAGACTCTGGTCCCCAAATACCGTCTGGTGCTGCGCCTATTTCATTTTGTTTTGCCACAACAGCGGCTTTAGTTTTTTGTCCAAAGTCACCATCTTGGTCTTCGGGTTTCATTCCTAGCAGTTTCTGCAGAGCCTTAACTTCCGGACCTTTACTTCCCACTGCCAACAAACCACCAGCTGCTGCTGGGGCTGCTGGTTTCGCTGCGGCTGCTGGCGCTGCTGTCTGACCGCGTGGGCCTTGATTAACTCCGTCAGCGGCACCAGCAACAGCCTGCGCCTGAGCCTGTGGGGTAACCTTGGCACTACCATCAGGATTAGCATCGTTAATACCTGCGGCACGACCCCAGCCACTACCGTCCGCCATTGCACTAATAATATGCTGATCGGTAGGATCTGCGCCGCCAATCTTTTGTTTCATTTGCGGACTTAATTTAGCATAGGCGGCTGCTTGCGGGCTACCAGCAGGCCAGGGACCGTTTGGGCCCGTAGCTGCCGGCGCTGCTTCATCTATTTCTATGAAATCGGAAGGCATACCTTGTGATCCATGCATGTGTTCCGCATCATCATCGCCGCCGACACCCATGCTGTGCAGTAATTCTTTAATACGAGCAACATCATCACCACTTACATCGATAGTAATGTGTTCATCTTCTTCACCTTCGTCACCTTTGGTTGAATTGGTTGTGATGTTGATACTTTCAGATAGCATAGTGTTGTACTTACGATTCCATGAATCATAAATTCCTTTACCTACACTCATGCCACCTGAAGATTTGCCACCTGCCGCTGGAGCCACCGAACCGGAAGTTGTTGTTTCTTCAACTTTCTTTTCTTTTTTATCTTTCTTTTTGCCGCCTTCTTCATCCTTACCTAAACGACCAGCAACAACATCACCTCGTGTTACTTTGTCATAGGGTTTAGCATTATTCGCTAAATTACCATCGCCTTTGCCTTCTTCAGTTTTTTTAGCTGGTTTATCACCTTCCTTGGCTTTTTTGGTAGGCTTATCACTGCCCTTGGCCGGCGCGGCAGGCTTGGCTGGTGACTTAGACTTGTTGGCTTTGATAGCTTTGTCTACTGACCCAGCATGTTCTGCTTTGCCAGATTCTTTTTTGCCATCACCATCGTAGTCTTTTTTAGCTTTAGCACCGCCAACTACTTTGGCTATGCCGGCTGCTTTTCTAGCAGCAGGAGCTACGTTATTCACAAAATGACCCATACCTTGTTTTACAGCTTCTAAATCAATTTCACGACCTCGACCATGCCCTGGCATTGATTGGCCACAATGTGGACATTCGCCACGACCTTCATCCATTTCTTTTGATCGAGCATGTTTAGGAACGTGTGTACCCGCTAAACGAGCACCACCACCGCCTTTACTGCCAGCAGGACGTCCACGCTTACGGGGGCCATCTGAACTTGCTACTGGTTTTTCAACTTCATCGCTGTCAAACGGAACTTCTTTGCGCTTACGTGTGTAAACTGTTCCGCCTGCTGGGCTTCTGTCACGACTATATGCAGAATCTAAATCAGCAGTTGGCTTTCCAAATTTTGAATCATATTCATCTGATCCTGGGAACATACTTCCTTCAAATTCCATGCCATTGTGTGCATCAGCAGCACCCGGACGGCCATTGTATGGGCGACTGGTTGAACGCGATTTTGGATTAGCAGGTGCAATTTTATTTTTTAAATAACTTAAAATATCCTCTTCTGATTCGTCCAGAGGAGCAGGTTGGTTCTTAGGTTCGTCGTTACAATGCACTGGGCATTCATCTTGTCCCAATGTCTTGCAGCAGCACTTGAGTTTGGCTTTCTTGCCAGCGCCAGTCTTTTTCATTGACTCGGATAGTGATCTAGGTTTACTGCCGGATGCCACGACTTCGTAATCATCAGGATCTGTATCGAAATGTTTTCCACATAGTCTGTCTATCGCATGGCCTACCGATTGCCCAAGAACATTTCTTGCTACTAATTTCCAGGACGGCATTCCATGGCGTTCGGTCCACATATAAATGTCTTTCAACTCATTATAGTCATGTGTTTCGTCTAGGTCAGTCATAACTGGCGGCTGACCAGTGTCTCTCTGGCCAACACGTCTCTTTGCTGTACGTTGATTCTTTTGCGCTCGCAGTCTGGCAATTGCCGCATCATCCCAGTCTTTATTTCTAGGATTCATATCTTTTGGTTGTTCACCGTGCATATCACATTCTCCCATGGCACATTCCGCACATTCCTCACCTTCTGCCATACCTTGTTGGCCACCTTTTGCTCGGGCTTGTTCTCTAGTAGGACTGAATCCTTCTGCTCGTGCTTGTGCATGTTGGCTAGGATAAACTGATGCTTTCATTAACTTACCATCTATAACGATATACCAGTCAGATGGATCTAGATCATGACGCTCATCATCTTCTCGATCTCTTGCGCCGCCAACACCACGGAAACCACGGTCTGCTTCATCAATATTACCATGTCTGTTATCATGCATATGTCGGTCGTTCATACCCACAAGAATTTCTTCAACTACACTAGCAGAACAATCTAAATCCATAGCAATAATATCTGTTAATTCGCCAATGGCCTCATCTGATATAGGGAATTCTATGCCCTTGTGTTTTACTGCCTGCTCTACCTCAGAATACCAAGAGTCCACCAACTCTGCATGTTGATCATCAGGATCTCTATCGTAGTCGCCGCCGCCTTGATGCCAAATAGAGTTTGGATCAGATAATTCTCTGGGATCATGCCCCCATTCGTTAACTTTTTTCTTACCTTTGCCTTGTATGTTAAGGGCAAAGTTAGCACGTTTCTTTTCTAGAGGAGTACCCGATTTCTTAAGACTGTTTAATTTTTTGTCGCCAATTTTCTTGTCTTGTGGAATACCTTCTTGCTTATGTAAGGCACCTTTCTTGACTGTTGTAGCAGCTTTGCTCAATGACTTGTCTTTTGCTTCTAGAGTATTGCTACCATACGCACCGCCGGTGCCATCTTCCATAAGACTACGTAAGTCTGTACGTAATGCTTCTTCAAGTGTCTTTTTAGCAGGTGATTTGGCGGCAACAGTTCGTGTTTCAACTAATGGTGTCTTGGGTTCAGCACCGATGCTGGTTAGTCTTTTGTTTAGGTCATAAAATGGGTTCATTACTATTATCCTTTAGTTTTTGCGCCGGTTGCTGGGCGTTTGGGTCTTTTTTCTGCATGAGTTAGTGGACTAGTATTGCCCATTTTCAAGTCATTCGTTGTTTCCGCTGCCTTAGGGCTACCGCCGGCAATAGTAAAGTTTGAACGATATGCATTTTTTAATACAGCGTGATCATACGGATCAGCCGAATAATCTTTCTTCTGTTCTTTCTGTGCTTTGTCATCTGCTGGATAATCAGTATCATCTAGCAATGATGGCGGTTGATCTGCCAGTTTTTTCTGATAGTCATCGTTATTATCATCATATACAGATGTCTGCATAACAATTTTATTTTCATCTAACCCAAGTAAACGAGCGATCTGTTTGATCTGTGGCTCAATTGCTGGGTAACGAAACATAACATCTATACTGGTGACTTTATCGTTTTCAAATGCTGGAAAATCAGCAGGCTTTGCTTGAATGGGCGTGGATTTTTCAGTACCAATTTTAAGTGGATCAAATTGTTCCAGACGTCCCTTCAGCGCATCGTAGAAACCCGAGGGCAATTCACCTACTATCTTAATGCGATAGTTATAGGTTCTTTCGCTTTCTGCCAAATACTCTTTAAAATTTTTCATGATTAATTCCTATAGTATATTTATGTCATTTGTCTTTTTGTGCTCGATCCCCAATTAGGCGATCCAGCAGGTCATTGCGGGTTAATACCTGCCCCTGAGCTGTTGGTAAGTTATCCAAATTGCCGGTTCGCTTGGCTGCGTCTTGATCCAACTTCAGTTTCCTAAGCTGTAAATCAATCATCTTTAATTTCTTGTTTAATTTGGTTGTTTTTGCTGTCAGAGCGTGCCCCAGCATAGTACCAGCTACTGCAAATAGCTCTGCAGAGTAGCGACTATCCACATTCATACCTAAATCACTTAAATCTTGATAGCTTTGTTTAGCCAGGTCTGCTATATCGTCCAATTCTCTATCAGATGCCATCAAGTCCCGTATTGCGGGTAACGCTTCGTCAATCTTATCTATAGTGCTGTCAATGTTAACTATCGCGGTACGTGTTTCTTCCATGGTCATGTTTTCCACAACTGGAATATCTTCTGAATCTTCCAGTTGGTCGAAACCAAAAAGCTGCTCTAATTTTTTTGTCATACTGTTATTTACAGTATTTTACGGGAGACCATTTACTTTTTACGTCCAGAATGAAAGATATCATTTTCTGTGATGACTCGAAAACCTAGTCCATTTTGTTTGGCCCAACTTTGCGCTGCGGCCCATTTTGAATAGTTGATAGCTATAGTGGCTCGTTGACTATCTTTCATATTTTCCACAAGTATACTTTGATTACGTGGTTTTATTTCTATTAATTCGGCTTTGTTAGTATTTTGCGGCCCACGGTATACTACAATAAAATCAGGCACATACATGGTCATCTTGCCATGTAAGGGGTGTCGGTAGGGAATTCTAACAGGTTCACTCGCCCAGTTTACCACATTTTCATTGTGATCACAAAAATGCATGAATGTCTGTTCCCAACCTGAACGATAACGAGGCTTTCCCTTGCCCACATACTTGTGAGCGTTGGTTACTTCGTATAATCCTTGACGAAAACTGGGCATAATTATTGTCTAACGTTATGGGCAGCGTAATAGTTTGGTATCACAGTTGCCTGAATACCTAACATAGTTGCACGACTCTGAAATGTATTAAGATAATAGGCAAATACCAGTGTTACCTGAGGGCCTGATAAGCCTTCGATGGATTGTAACAATTGCATAACAGGAATTCCTGATGCAGCCGCAATTCGAAACATTGTTGTTGTGAAATTATTTGCCTGTGCTGTGGTACCAAATACCGATAATAGATAACTACGCACCGCATCATATTCCTGTGCAGGCACAGCCTGTTGATAGTCGTTGAACCTATCAAATATTTGTACGGTTAAATCAATAGCAGAATTAATAGCATTAATAGTGGCCATGAGTAATCCTTAACCGTAACTTGGATTATCTGGAGTGCCGACAAAGTTAACGCCCGCCTTTGCCTCATATTCTGAATTAAACACACTTTGAGCTACATTTGCTGATGCAACTGGAAAAATCATGCCATTTGGTGAATTAACCGCAGCCCTGGTTGCATCGGGTAAACTTTGCAACGCCTGTGAAATAGCGTCATACTGTAAAGCTGGTTGTACAATGCTTAGTCGATCTACGTTACTAAATGTATTGTATACAGCTGATGCAGCTTGCACAGCACCAATAACGTTTTGTAATCCGTTTTGTCCTGTGTTAAGTGCCTGCAGATCTTGAATAGATCCATTACGTGAACTCACTAATCCGCCCTGGCCAAATACACTTTCGTTACCGCCCGGACGAGTAATGCCAGAAGGTATAGTGTCGTAGTGTGAGGGATCGGCAAATCCAGTTACGTTAGTCGACGGTTGTCTTGCACCAATAGCGCCACTCATATATTTTACAGTTTCATATTCTATTGATACATCATTTTTCATGGTGCCGGAACCTTCGCCGTAATCATACGTGTCACTGCTCCAGCTGGTGATAACGGGATTAATCAATATCCATGCAGCAAATTTCTTTTGACTCATTCCATAAATTGTGATGTCACGGAAGAACGGTGGTTTACCATTAGGTGCAAATAGGTTATTTGTACCGCTGGAATAAGTTTCTCCCGCATACCCCCAGTCAGCAGTCTGCAGGATATCATTATATATAGAATCTTGGTAATTAAATCCATTACTAATACCCATAACTTGCCCTAGTGTTCCATTTATATTGGGAACTCGACCAGTTGGTACGTTTTGATATTGTTGAGTCGCATCTTTATAGTAATATGTGAAGTAGTTATACCACATATTGCGTATTAAATCCGATTGATCGTCATGAAAAGATATTCTACTGGCTTCATATCGAATTTTACTTTGTACTATTCTTTTGCGATTATACTGATTCATCACCGCAGTATCAATTTTAAACTTTGGGAGGTCAATACTTTTAACCATCATACCAATAGTTTCCACGGTGCCTGATCCGTATGCAGCCTGTAGTTGTGGAATTTGCCCGGTGTTTATATTGAAATAAACATGATATAAAAATTTAAGACGTGGAGTTAATTGATACCCATTGGGTATAAAAGTTCTTGCTGCGTGGGTATAGTCTTTTAGACCGGGTACACTTTCTATACCCTGCCCAAATCCCTGTAATAAACTGCTACCCTGGCCAAAATAACCTGTACCTACGCTCATATAGATTAGAATGCGTTAGTATTTACAGTCCCTGTCCCAGTAGCAAGAGTGCCCACTGTACGGGAGATTGTCTGACCAACGCCGTTGGGCTCACCAGCAGTATTAACTTGAATAGCATTGTCAAAGGTTATGGTCAATGCAATTTTTACAGCTTCGGATGTATTATAATCCATTTTACCGTAGTCAGCAGATTTCAAATAACAGCCAAGTACGTCCCATTCTTCCAATACGGTTGGCTCATTTGCGCCATTGCCACCATCAAGGACTTGTAGTTGTATTGTGAATTTATAATCGATTGCAGATGCAGCTGAACTTTGTTCCATAAAATCTAATTGTTTCTGTAGCTGTTCACCAACTAATCGACTTATATTGCCCTGTGCATCATCACGTAATGAACAGGTCATATCACCCCATGAATGTTTTCCAGCCAGTTTAATTGTACTGTTGTAAATTGGTAATTTAATTTCAGTGAAATCAACTTTTGGTCGGGAAATATCCATAACTTGTTTAGATAATTCCGTAGTAGGTGTACTAACTCCGAAGTTATTGAAGAACACACGGAAGCGGTACGACAACTTGGGCATTAACATACCCTGTGTTGATGCACTTTGCCCGTCTGCGCCCAGTGGAACAGTCATGTTAGTTAGTGAGGATGTTGCCATTTCTTAATCTCCGATATACTTTATTTAGTTAATAAAGTTGGGCGTTTCGCCCAACTTTCTTTAAGCAGCAGCCTGCGCCGCAATTGCTCCAGTGTTTTCAATACGTAATGGAATATAAATAAATTCCACTGCTTTAACTGGTTCAATTGCAATATCAACCCATAACTGATTTTGATCAATTGTAGTTGGTGTATTGTTAGTATTATCACACACCACCAGATAATCATAAAGTCCACGTTTGGCCACCAGATCAATCATCAAACTCACAATTGTATTGCTAATTTCAGTACGTGTAATCTGATCATTGGGTTCAAACAGATATTGTTTACCAATTTGGTTAAGTCGGGTACGTAGATAGCAAACCAGACGAGATACGTTGATACGATCCAATGCTGTGTTAGTTCCCTGTAATGTTTTGTTACCAAAGTTAGTAATTCCCACACCTGGAATAAAGGTAATTGGATTAATATTTCTTGGATACAGAACGTCACGCAGACCTTGTCCCACACTCAATGTTTCAAATGCACCTGTAGTAGGATTTAAATATCCCAATTGGAAAGCATTATCAACTAACCCGCGACGTGTACCAGCAGGGGCTAACCAGGGGTAAGAAACCTCATCACTGCGAATAATTGTACGGATCATCATATGACTTGGATACGTAACTGCCTCATTTCCAGTTAAATCGGTAGTCTTACAACTTGGATAGAATGTTGCGCTGTAACTATCACCTGTGGCCAAATTACCGTCGCCAGTTGGTAATCCTAATCCACCGTTATTAGATGCCCAGATAGCAATGTTATTAGGTGTCAAACGCAAAGGTGTATCAATAATGGCAAAAGCTACATTATTAATTTCATTGTTTAATGCCCTAACATTTAGAGCGCATTCTGGATAACCAGTAACTGCAATCAGGTTATACGCATTTTGCTCTTCACGAATCTGTGTATTTGAATCCAGTGACGCTTTCATAGCAGCAACGATAATTGCTCGCTGTGCATGACGTCCCATATATGGTGCTCCATCTGAGCGATTTCCAGTAGCCGAAACCCACGTATTAGTTACTGTTTGGATTGACCAATAAGTAGGACTACTGCTGGGCACATTATTCGTGCTATTTAGAATACATGCATACACAACACCACTATATTGGACATATTGGCCAATGGTGTATGCGGTAGTTGACGACCAGTCGTAAGTTGGATATGCTTGATTATTCCAAGCATCTAATTCAAATGTTTTAACATTAAAACCTGAACGACGAGTATTCCATAATAGAATACCGGTTGGTGACAGGTCTGCGTTAGGTGCATCTGGATCCAGGTAATTACTGGTTAACAAACTTTCAATTGTTGGCAATGCATCACTTACTGGATCTGTAGTGCCATTAGGTGCCCAACGTGCATCAGCAAATATAATTCCACTTGATTCTGTTGCATCTGCATTATTAAGTTGTACCCATTGCGGTACTCCTTCAATATTTTCCCAACGATATAATGCCGGATAATTTTCCAAATCGTTTGAGTCAACCCATAAGTCACCATATACTAACGGACTTTGTGATTGATCTGTTTGTGTTGTTGGTGCGTCAGTACTGATGATAGGACCTGCAGCATTACATAGTGTTAAGTTGTACCCACGAGCATCAGAAGTCACTGTTTGGTAACCGACCCATTCACCATTGCTCTGAATCATAATGTCAACTTGAGTAGGATCACTGTAATACCAGTATGTACCAGTAGCAGGATTCTCATTTGGAGTTGAATTAGATGCAACGTAAGTAAACGTTGGATCACTTACCCAGTTACTTAATCTGATACCAGCATTAATTCCATCAACGTAGTTCTGGCTACACAGGAATGTACTGGTTGTAAAGCCCGCTGTAGTAATAGGAGTACCGGTAACATTGGTAAGAACAATATCACCACCTGCGCTGTGTGTGAACACAATAGCACCTGTACTGGCAATAGTAGCACTAACATAAGGAATAGCCGCAGAGCTTACTGCTGCTATGAAATCACTTGGTGTGGTTCCTGATATTGTACAGGTTACTGTAGTATTACTGGCTGTCTCTGGTTGTGTTGCTATAATAGTAAATTCGTTACCCGACACAAAGGTTTGTGAAGTTTCATCACCAGTAACAATAGTCGGACCTGCTACGTAACGTTCATAAATTGTAAACCCAGCCGTACCATTATCAAATGGGTCATAACGACCATATAGCGTACCGGCAGAGATATTTTCACCACCTCCCGATGGGTCCAATCCATAAATCGCCAGCGCATTGTCAGCATAATTTGTCACCGGCTGAACAACAAATATACCCAGTGTAGCACTGAATTTTTTCATTACTAGGTTTGCACCTTTATTTACGGCATTAGTTTTTTGCCATACTGATCCGGTTACCCCAATAGCAGTTGTTCCTCCCTGGCTCCATGTTGGAACTTGGTAGCTAGGTGATGCTTGGTAGAATGGAATATAATTTGTACCCGCTGTGATACCCAACGTAGTAAGAACCGTGCCTGTACCAGCAGCTATAACGACTGTACCTGTAGGAGCGCCAACTCGACCACCACTAACATAGGCAGCAGTAGTAGAAGAATCGTAACTTACTGAGGTTGTTGTACATGCGGTAACTGTATATTCTCCATTGTATCCAGCTGGGGACATGTTGCTTACCGAAATTTTGCTACCAACAGCGTAAGGAGCACTAGCCTGTGTAGCAAATGTTAACGTTGCTGTTCCAGAGCTACCCGATGCTCCAGTTACTGCAATGGTTACACCAGCTGCGGTGTCATCAGCATAAATGCTTAATTGGCCACCTACATTACCTGCATATACGCCAACTAAAGCAGCAGAAGTAATCGCATTAGCGATACCAGTAACTGTATTATTTGGACTTGCTGGAACTGTAATAACTGTGCCGTTAACTATAAATGTTTCTGCGGCAGTTATACTTGACGGAGTATTAACACCCTGTACTGTTGCCCAGGAAGATTGCCATTCAGTACTACCCAGTAATACCCATGTATTATATAAAGAATTGATTCTAGAATCGTTTGATTGCGTAGATGTCGGACCACCACGTTTAAAGTAAACGGGATTGGAAGTATATGTTGCTGTTACCGCATAATTTCCAATACTACCATAACTTTGTAGCGGCACCGATGAACTAGGATTTAAATATTCAACGTCTGTTATTACAGTTGGAATTTGGTTAGTAAATGTGCTGGTAACATCATTCCATTGGAACAATCCCCAGGCGGTATTTGCTGTGTCTAACCAATAAGAACCACCAACTGGATTACCCGTTGGGCGAGTTAAACTGGCACTAAGCGCAGCCAGGTCAATATCAGCACGTAGCACATAACATTGATTAGTAACACCAAGAGCAGAATAAGCAGCTAATAAGCCGTATTCATTAAGCTCGTATCCATTGATAGGAGTACCATTTGTAGTGGTATAGAAGAATGGGACTCCGTAGTTTGCGGACAATGCACGTTGGCTAGATGCCAAGAACAATTGATTAGCATTGGCGGCCGTTGTACCAGGAGCGACCCCTGTACCATCTGAAGATAGTTTATTTGCCGCGGTGGCAATAACCATCAGCGGCACTGAATTTGTTGCGGCGGGTAGGTACTGACTTTGGTCAACTACCGTAACTTTTACACCTGGGGATACTAATGTGCTAGACATAATTTAAATCCTTATAATTAATATACAATATTTAGTTCATAACTGAAAAAGACACTGATAACCGTACCCTACTTAGTAGGTTTTGTGGTAAATATCAGTATGAGACCTATTTGTAACGTCTGCAATCAGCGGCCCAGAGCTGTGGCATACCATAAACCTGATGGTAGCGTGCAATATCGACGACTTTGTGAATATTGTATACGGCGTGGCCGTAAATTGAAACCTGCGGTACCCAAATGGACGCAGGCAGGATATAAAAAGAAGGCGGTGTGTGACCGATGCGGCTTCAGATCAAGGTGGGCCGCTCAGCTATTAGTATTTCACATGGATGGGAATTTAAATAACAATAAAGTTAGCAATTTAAAAACTATTTGTCAGAACTGTGTGGTGGATGTGGCTAAGTCTGATCTACCTTGGCGGCCTGGAGATCTTGAATCAGATGTTTGACCTGTGAGTATAAATTATCAAGGCCGTCAGCATTATTATCAACAACAGCATCAAAATTAGTTCCAATCCAGCTCCATTCACTAGGATGTACATCCGATCTAAAGTTCATGGCTGCTGAGATGCCAGCATTTGTATCAACCGCCTCTTGATACCATTCAGGCTCGGGGCCGCGAACTACCCTAATAACAATACCACCCGCACTTCTAATAGCGGCTATTTCATTGGGAAAACGACAATCAGAAATAACAATATCATCATGTGTGGTACGTAGTTTATTTTCCAATGATGCTATCCAAATATTATCATCAAAGCCTTTTCTACATACCTCTGTGCCCCAGTACTGTAGTACCCAGCGTGGAGTGATATTCCTACCAAGTCTTTCACTCCACCATTCATCTCGCTGTTCTCGCCATTCTCTACTTTCACGAGTGCGACCTTCGAGTAATTCTCGATTCCAGCCAAATACAGCGGCAACTGCATCCTTCAGTGTATGCGCGAAAGATTCACGACGAAATTGATGTATATTCTGTAGGTAATCAGCAATAGTGTCTTTACCGCTGCCGATAAGGCCGCAAATTCCTATAATCATATATTGTCCTTTAGTACATCTGATGTCATTAAATACCAGCCCTGGCGGTAAGATCCTAATTGTGTAAATCCTAAATCATTATAAAATTTGGGAATTTCTGTTGTAACTATAATTACTCTGTCCCGAATATGTGCAAATTTTACAGCTTTTTCGGTTATACGTTTTCCCAATCCCTGATTACGATAAGCAGGGTCAACACATACCCAGGTCAAGTCATAAAAGTATTGTAAGTTAGATTCGCTGACAATACCAAACCCCACTAATTTGTCACCATCCTGGGCTATTACATACCATTTAGGTTCTTCAATTAGGTTTATTAGGTATTTTACTTTTTCAACTTCGATACGATGCTCTACATCTTTTGATATTAATGACGGCATTTCTCCGGCGGGAGTGTAAACGAACGATTGTTTGAGTAATTCACCTACCGCAGTCGGGTTAGGCAAATGGTTATATACTTCTACAGTAATCATCGTATTTTTTTAATACCTATCTGTCGAAAAGTTTCTTGCAACATATCTATTTGCCGCTGGCAATCTTTTAAAGCATGATGTTCCGCGGGAGGTTTTGGACAATCAGGCCATAGACTGTAGATGGTGCGAGCATCGCGAATTTTGTAATATTGCCAAGGAATGTGTTTACCACGGCTTTTAAAAGCATGTTCCAGGATTGTGGCGTCATAAGTTGGGCCATTCATCCAGATAAAATCAGCGTGCCAACATATTTTATGTAGCCCATCTAGGGATTCTTCCAGGGAAACACGATTATCTTCCGCAAATGCCTCGGCAGCGGCTTGTGGTTGAGTAGCCCACCATTCAACAGTGGCATCGTCAATTATTCTATCATCTTGGCTTTCAATGGTAACACGAGAATAGAAATCTTCTTTAAGATATCCCCGGCCAAATGGATCAAAGGCTTGTGCTGCTATGGTTAAAATAGCAGCAGCTGGTGTAGTTGCCAGTCCCTCGATGTCGATCATTATATGTTTTGCCATACAATAAGTATAGCAAGATACTAGATATTAGTCAATGTCTTTTACTTGGTTTGGGCGAAAAATCCATTCATACCGTGTATCTACATCACCAACAGCTCTACCAAACTTCCAATCAGGGCCCAATAATTGATTGAAGAATCTGACAGCATACTTGTCGTATAAACTTACACGACTGTCTTCGTTATTATGGGCATGGAACCAAATGAAGGTTGGACCAAGTTGATTTACCATTGGTGGCAATCGTTTTTTTAAAATTTGTGCTACTGTGCTGAAGATTCTAAACTGATCTCCTTCGCCTGTTATGTCCGTACTACCATTAACCTTAAACACAATATCTATTGCCCAACCTTGGTTAGTCCATATCCCTTCCAGCAAAACTTCTATTTTGCCATCCTTGGTAGTAATTATTTTAAAATCTTTTGCGCCATGTTCTATTTTGAATGGATAGGGGTTGTTACCCAACTCAGTTAAGTTAGATTCGGCTACGATTTCACTAAATCGCATTATCCAATTACCCAAGTTAAGGGTTGTGATCCATCCACATAGTCCACTAAATCCTTAAGACATTGGGCAAACATTTCCTTGGCTTCCGCTTTCATAGTAGTACCATTTAGGGTGCTACCGCCCTGGGGGCCGGCTATAGTACCAAACTTTTCACGAGCTTCACCAATAATCATCTTGCAATTGGCATGCATCCAGTTTCGTATCCACTGGCGAATTTGGTAGTCGCTTAATAAGTTCACTTCAGGTTTTAGGTTGTAGGTCCATAGTAGAACGTTTTCTCCCACACCCTTGGGATCACGTATCAATTGCAGCTTTTTCGTTACTGGATTCCACGTATAGTTCATATACGCACCAAACATACGACCAGCTAGCTCAACATACTGACTGTAAAAGTCATACGTTGCCAAGCCCCCTGCCACGTTGAAGTTCATCAAATACACATTCATTGAAGCTTGGCTGAATGGGTCAAAATTGCTGGCATACGGGCCGGTTGAATCACCAAAAGTACGTCTAAAAATCTGACGAACCTGGATAACTTCATCGGGTAAATCATAAATGTTTACGTTGGTAACTAACTCCATGAAGGTGTAGCTTTCTTCGTAAGCATTTTGTGCTCGCTGTCGGTATGTTCCTATAGCATTACGATAAGCAGACTCAAAATGAGCGGCATCCAACTCTATATCAACAATCTGATCTGCTAGTTGCAGTCGTACATATTCAATTAGATTCTGCTTTAATGTTTCTAGGGTGCTTTCTGATTGCTCGGCCATATGGACTCCATGTCCATATATTTAGCCGAGTTACCAAGCCTTTAGGATAACCAAATTATCATTGCCACGCCCATTCCACTTGATTTCTGTGGCCTTGATATCCTTAAATGCCTTTCTAGCAGCAGGTTTACCCACGCTCATAATGGCCTTTAATTGCTCCTTGGGCTTGCGCAGAGTCTTTTGTACCGTGGTAACAGCATCAAATGCAAGTAGGGTCGCTCCTTTGATGGTGAAAGTACCTGCATGTGAATCTGCGGTAACGTGTACCAATTTACGTTTAGCAGTATCGTATAAGAACGCTTCTGTTGCACCAACCAGGCTAACCGGAGATTGTGATTTAAGTCCTAATTCTGCAAATTCCTTAAGGTATTTAAAATTCATTGCAATACGCTCGGGACTCTGCGCCTTTTTAGCACGTGGCTTACGTTCTACTTTCTTCAGAGAAATATAGGATTGGCAGTCAGCCAGGAGAGCTTCACAGAATTTTACACAGTTTCGCAGTTGTACCTTGCTAAGGTGGCTATAGCCTTCCACCAGTTGAGAATCCTTGCCTTCCACAACTTCTTCCAGTTCCGCTAACCGCAATTTCCACGGGGCGGTGATAAAACCAATCATGTTAGGTGCAATATTCATACCACGAATTAAGGGCATATGCTTGACGTTGGCTGTCATTTTTGCGCCAGATTCAATAAAATCATCGTACATAGCTTCAAGTTCTGCTGCACATTCCGATGCTTTTTCACGCAGATGATCCTGGATTGTCAGCTTTTTCTGGGCAGCAACATCCTGACTTGATGCAGCAACTTCTTGTTGTTTAGCAGCCAATAGTTTAGTAAGATGCTCATCCAAGATAGATTGTTCATGTTCGTTGAGAACCAATCCCATAAGCGACATTCTGCAGATCCAGCCGGTAGTGGTTAATACGTGGGCGTCGGAGATGCCGCGTAACAGTTTCACTTCCCGAGTTTTCTTGTGCCATTCCAGGTAATGGATAATCATTTCCCTAGCATCCTTACGGGTGCAGGAATAATTATACCAATTAAGTGCTTTACTTAGGGCACCTACTCGATCTTCATCCTTGGGTTGCGTAACCCATTCTGGCTCGGGACCGGTAAATTTGGCGTCCTCGCCTCTATTGATAATACGTTTAAGTGTGGGTAGTGTCTTTGCCATGATGTATTGTACCTTTAAAGTTAAAAAATGTCAACGTAATAGTAATGCAAGAGTAATGTGTTGTTCCAAACTACTCAACAGAATGTCAGTTGATACTAATAAATCTCGATATCGGTTGGTTTCCTTTTTGAGGCGTCTACATTCTACCGACTCCCTACTTATTTCCCGCATAACTGAATCAATATTTACGATCATTTTCTTCAGATCCCGCAGAGCCACTTTGTTTTTTACCCTAACCAGCTGATTTTCCGCTGTTGATAATCGTTCCATCAAATCATGTTGTCCGTAATTGAAAGTGTTTATTTCATCCATATAGTAATTATACATATTTGGGTATTAAATGTCAAATGGTATTTTAGCTAAATACTCGACTATGCCTAGACTCAGCCTATACCGCCCAAATCGAACCTACGACTATCAATTTTTGGATAGAACCATATCCGAAAAGTATACTGTTGGTGGCGTCGACGTATTTGTACACAAATACATGGGGCCGATTGTGGACACAACCGACAATCCCGGCAACGCCGATGCCACTTTGCCCGTGTACACTTCTGAAAATCCTTTGTTTATTGAGGACTTATTGCTGCTGGAAAACCGAGACAGAGCGTACGACCCCAACATTTACATCATGCGGGGCGTCTATACACACCAGGATATCAATTTTGATTTGACTCAATTTGGATTGTTCCTGCAGAACGACACGCTATATATTACGTTTCACTACAACGATATGATTGATTCGTATGGGCGTAAATTGATGACTGGTGACGTGCTGGAATTACCAAATTTGAAAGATTACTATCCCTTAAACAGTAATATTACTAGAGCATTGCCCAAATATTATGTTATACAAGGTGCTGATTACGCTACTGAAGGCATGAGTCAAACGTGGTTGCCACACACTTGGCGAGTCAAGGCCACTCCCATGGTGAACGCACAAGAATACAAGCAGATCATGGATCAAACACTGATGCCGGACAATATCTGGGATAACGGAAACTTTTACCCCCAGGGTATGGTAGTGAACAACGGGGGAAAATATTATGAAGCCACACTCAATGTTCCTCCCGGTACTGACATTACCGATCCTAAATACTGGGCGTTGATTGAGAAACCAACTACCCTAGGTGACGTCAATTCAACACGCAACAAAGACCTACAGATCAATGATGCGCTGGTAGTACAGGCTAATATAGATGTGCCTCAGTCAGGTTACGACAATACTGCGTTTTATATATTACCCACTACCCCCAGCGGAGAACCCAGCAGTGAAGGGCTAAGTGCTGATCAAACTGGGCCCACTGTAGATGGAACGGAATCAGGTGAAGGTACAACGCCACGTAGTTTTGGATGGACCATGGGATACTTGACTGGTGATAACAAGGCGCCCAACGGACTGCCAGTTACTCCCGGAGCCAGCTTCCCGTTAGTGCCCGCAGCCGGTGATTATTGCTTGAGAATGGATTATTTTCCTAATCGACTGTTCCGTTTCAACGGCACAGCGTGGATTGCCATCAGTGATGATGTGCGTACACCATTAGATTGGGGTCCGGAAAATCTTACACAACGCAGTTCGTTTGTCAATAATACATATACTGTACCCACTAAAGATCAAGGTAATATTCCTTCCCGTCAGTCGTTATCCGAATTACTTAAACCACAAGCTGATAATGGTGACCAAGGTGGAAACTTACCACCTAACCCAAGACCTCCAGGTCGATAAGGAGAATTAAAATTCAAAGTTATTTCTACGACGGACAAATACGCCGCTACCTAACACAATTCGCCCGTATGTTTTCAGGATTCCAAGTGGAATTCGGGCGCAACGAAGCTGGTGCAGCCAATACAGGTGACACATTATACCGTGTGCCGATTAGATACGGCGACAGTACACGGCAAGCTCAGACTATTTTACAAGAGAATAGTGCTAGTAATATGCCAGCTACTCCCTTGATGACATTTTGGATTACAGGCTTGGACTTTGATCGTCCTCGTATGCAGAATCCCACGTATGTGGACAACAAATCTATTCGTCAACGCGAATATGATCCCACCACCGGCTTGTATGAAACAACACAGGGCAATGCATTTACAGTCGAACGGTATATGCCTGCACCATACAAACTATCCATCAATCTTGATATTTGGACATCAAATACCAATCAGAAGATGCAGATTTTAGAACAGATTTTACCCTTGTTTAACCCCAGTTTGGAAATACAAAGTACAGATAATTATTTGGACTGGACTAGTTTAAGTATTGTGGAATTAGTATCGGCTGGGTGGAGTAGTAAACAAATTCCCGTAGGAACAGAAGATCCTATTGAGATCAGCACTATTAAATTTGTACTGCCAGTATGGTTATCCTTACCCGCCAAGGTCAAGAAGCTGGGCGTGGTGGAAACTATTATTGCTTCAATATATGACGGATCAGGTGATTTAGTCAACGCTATCGCCGACAGTGATCTACTACTGGGCACACGTCAGTACATTACGCCTTTTGGTTATCAAGTAGTGCTAATTGGCAATAAATTACAAGTACTGACACAGTCTGCGGTGGTTGATTCGACCAATAATCAGTTGACACCGCCTGATCCTGTTGAGCCCAGCAATGTATTATGGACACCAGTTTTAAATATGTATGGTGGAATTCGGCAGGGAATTAGTTTGATAGCACTACGTCAGGAAGATGGTAGTCAAGTCTATGGTACTATAACTTTTGATCCCACTAATGACCAATTTCTACTGTATTCCGTAATCGAAGACAGCGTTCCTGCCAATACACTTGCACCAGTTAACTCGGTAATTAATCCTCGTGTCAGTGGTCCCGGTCAAGGATTGCCTACTGCTGCGGCTGGTCAACGTTATCTATTAACTGAATCTACCGGCAGTGACAATGGGTACGCACAAGCCTGGGCAGGTTCCATGGGACAGATATTAGTCGCCCATCCCAATGACATTATAGAATATGATGGCGCACAATGGATAGTTTCTTTTAATGGTGACTCTAGTCCTGTAAATACTCAGTACGTGGCCAATATAACTACAGAGATCCAATATCGGTGGACAGGTTATAATTGGGTCAAGTCATATCAAGGGTTATATCCAGGTGGAGAATGGAGTCTTATAATTTAAAAACTGTTTCAGCAGTTGGTATTTGGTTTTATAGCCAAGCCACAAATCGTTATCTATATCTTATTCGCAATGACCCCAAACATCCAGATTCCTGGGGATTACCCGGGGGTAAAATAGAATCAGGTGAAAGTATCATGGCCGCCATGGTACGTGAATGTGAAGAAGAACTGGGGGCAATGCCTGATTATATTCGACTGATACCTCTGGAAAAATTTACATCAGCTGATAATGGATTTTGTTATAACACATTTTTCTGTGTGGTCACTGGTGAATTTACTCCGGTATTGAATGACGAACACTTGGGTTATGCTTGGATTGATTCGGGCACATGGCCCAAACCACTTCACCCTGGGCTATGGAGTACCGTAAATTTTGAAGCAGTGCGCAGTAAAATAGCGGTGATTCAATCACAACTTCAGACATCACAGTGACAGACAAAGTCCCTATGATCCATGGTGCGGGTGTTGGGTAGAGATAACCAATCGGCGGGCATATTATGTTTATTACCCACAAAAGTAAATATTGTGTTGCTGTATGACTCTACAATCCCTGTAACTTGTCTTATCCAGTCGCTAGTTCCCGAGGGCATTTCTTTGTTGTACCCTAGGGTATAAATTTCCGTGTGTCCGTCAAATGCTGCAAGGTAAATGGGTAATACTTCCGTACATATTGCGGGCTGTAGTGGAATCAAATAAAATTCGCCAGGTTGACGAATACAATTTCTAGAGGTGGTATATACAATATTACTGGCGGAATATTGATTTTCCACCAAGGGCTGTAGGTTGTTGATGTCAGTATCTACTGTAAAATCCAATCGCATCTGCTGTGCAATTTTGGCTGTCCCATATGTCTGTAGCTTTAAACTACCCAGCAACCCACCACGATGAGTTGATAATACTCGATGATTGAATTTTTCTTGGTCATCATCACTGCCTATAGCCACGGCACGACCCGAGATATGTTGATTAACAATCGGGTTATCAATCCATGCTTGGGTTATCTGTTTTTTACCACCAGAAAATTTAGTTTCTGTAATTACCAACTCGCCTGGATAATCCTTTCTGTATCTAGCTTCCATATTATTGAATATACTCAACCCATGATAATGTTGCTTCATCCCAATAATATAAATTTCCATCAGTGGGATATGGAACTGGTGACGACCATAACCAAGTTGGGGCTGATATACTCCAACTAGGATAAGGTTGTGGAGCATAAAATACATCATTTATGTCGTCATATGTGTATCCAATTCCAGCATAATTTGCCCGTAATGCTTTAGATTGATCAGGGCCAGGTTCTCTGGGATAAACATTTGGAACGTAATAAATTCCACCTTCAGTATTATAACTGGTTTGTACCCAAAGTTCACCTGTTGATGAGTACGATGAAGATTGTTCTTCAGTAACTGACATTACTTCAGTTACTATGTTATTTTCTACTTTAGCGTAATATGGCATTTTAATTTCCGTATCTTTATGCTGTGTAAACAGTATTAGCAGTAAATCCCAGCACAATAGCTGTGCCTGTGTTGGCGTATGTATACGTTCCGCTTACATTACCATTACCCGGATAATTAGCGATAGGAATAGATATAACTATAACACCAGATCCGCCAGCACCGCCTGTGCCGTTGTTAGCACCACCACCACCACCACCGGTGTTGACTGTGCCTGCTACTCCGGTATTTCCCCCGCCACCGTTACCGCCTGTACTAGTTGTCGCTGATCCTGCTGCTCCGCCGCCTGCTAGCCAGTAGTTACCAGAGATTAATTGGCCAGCTGTTGAACCTGGAATCTGATTAATTATGCCAACTCCACCTGACGCTGTACTTGCTCCATTTGCACCTACACCACCTGCACCACCACCGCCGCAGAATACTGCACTGGAGTTTGATCCACCATTAAAACCTTGGCCAGGAATTCCAGGACTTAATGCTCCATACGAGCCATAGTTATTTTGACCGCCTAACCCGCCGCCAGAACCTCCTACGTTTGCCCCTGGCCCAGCGCCGGATCCACCACCACCTGATCCGCCAATTGCTGTGATTCGTGATAATGATCCTGTTCCAAATGTACTATTTGATCCAGCTGTGCCAGGACCCGATGATGTGCCACCTGCACCGCCTGCTCCTATGTTGGCAGTATAAGCAGTACCTGGATTTAATGTGTATGCTGCAAAAGACGCGACACCGCCTGCTCCGCCACCGCCACCTAAAAATGCACCACCGCCTCCACCACCTGCGACTACAGCCACAATTATATTGTAAGCTGCTGCGCCGGTATTAATATTTGCCCACGCTCCGTTGGTATACGCTTCTAGTAAGTTTGATGTGTTACTATATCTAATCATACCGTTAGCAGGACTTGCGGGTCGTTGTGCTGTATTACCCACGTTTAGAGTAATAGCACCTGTGCTGTTTGCCGTAATATTTTGACTATTATTGATATGTAATGCTGCTGTTCCGTTAGTTTGAAACTGTAAATTACCACTGTTATCTACAGTTTCTACTAAACCTGAACTATTTGCGTTGATTATTGTTGTCATGATATATTAGCCCATGCTGAATTTATATATCCTTCAAGTTTTGACGTAGTGGTATTGTATCTAATCATACCATTTGCTGCGGGGGAAGGACGTTGTGCTGTATTACCAACTGGAACTGTAAATGCACCTGTTGAGTTGAATATTATGTTTTGACTTGTGTTAATTGTTAATGCTGTGTTACCATTTGTTTGAAGTGTGAGGTTACCAGTGGCATCTCCTGATTTGGTAAGAGTGCCAACAGTTGCGTCTGATTGTAAGTTTATAATTGATGCCATACTGGTATTTAGCTGATATTAGCTGGATTAATTATTACTGCCTTATACAAAATTATACAAAAAAGAAGAAGTTTGTAGAATTACTGGTTGTAAACACTATCACAATGGCGCCGCCGCCGCCAGCACCACCGCCCAAGATGGTGCCACCCCCGCCGCCACCAAAGCTACCGCCTGTGCCCCCAGGATAACCGCCACCGCCGCCTCCTGCACCTGCGCCAGCACCTGCTGAAGTTAGTTCTGTGCCTGCGGCACCTGAGCCCGCCGCGGTGAAACCGGAGACACCTGCACCACCAAGACTTCCACCTCCACCATTACCACCGTTGTTTGTGCCAGTTGCAGGTCCTCCTGCTTGTCCAGCTCCCAATGAACTGGCAGCTCCCCCACCTCCACCTGTTTTATTTGGTGTAGCAGCACTAGCAATACCATCACCACCAGCCCCGCCATTGAATGTGGCACCAATACCGCCAGCACCTCCTGCAAATGTGGCACCCTGAACGCCGCCACCGCCACCACCAGCGGAATATGCACCAGCGTTAAATGTCGTGGACCCACCAGCACTACCATTGGCCACGGTCGAGGGCGCCGCCCCACCAACTCCTATGCTGTAGGTAATTGTTGCTCCTGGAGTTGCAACAAAATTATTGATAACTGTACATCCACCGCCACCTCCACCTGATGCTCCTGTGGTGGTGAGGTTAAATTGCTTCTGGGCTCCACTGCCACCGGCACCAAATAAAATAATTTGATTTTTATTGCTCCAATCATTGGGCACCACAAAAGAAGAACCAGAGTCAAACAATGAGTTTGAAAAGTACGTAATTACAATAAGACCAGAGCTGGCACCACTTGGATTAGTTCCAGACCCAATACCTCCGCCATATAAGCCAGAGGCACCAGCAAATGAAAAATTTGACGGTGAACCAAACCTTCCGCCGCCACCACCACCGCCAGATCCATAGTTTGTTGAGCCAGAAGACGTAGGGATAGTTGCAATATCAATACCATAACCGCCAGTTCCCGGAAACGCAGATTGACCAGAAGTCGTTGAATAACCCGCACCACCGCCTGCGCCGTTTGCGCCATTGCCTCCAAAACGATCTCCAGCAACACCACCTAATGTTCCATTAACAGAAGTACCTCCTCGACCTCCAGGATATGTATTTCCATTTCCACCTGCAGTGCCTCCTCCGTTGCCTCCGCCGCCGCCACCGTAAGTTCCACCTGCGCCACCTGCCCCACCAACTCCGCCGGGGCCACCCGCACCGCCACCACCACCGCCTATCCCTGCCCCACCCGCACCGCCATTGAATGTGGATCCAATTCCTCCGGTTCCGTCGGCTTGCCCGCCTCCGGCTGACCATATGCCTAAGGTGGTGGCTGCACCATTGGTGTTGGCAGTTAGTAGGGAGCTCGTAGCGGAAAAATTTAAAACAGTTCCGGGTGTTAGTACTGCGTTAACTACACGAGTATAACCACCGCCGCCTGCGCCATTGCTGTTTGCTGGAGGACAACCCCCTTGACCTATTAATTGAATAGTATTGTTAGTGTTGTTCCAGTCACCCGGTACAGTCCACGTCCCAGAACTTGATACAAGCACTACGTATCTAGTACTCATTAAAAATTTTCCATGTATTGAGTGTAAAACGAATCAATAGTTTCATCATTTATTTCTGGTGTGTTTTCTTTAACTAATATTGTGAATTCTTCTTTGGTTAAAGGTACAGGCGCTAAAAATGGATTACCGTCCCATATTTCTCCGATTCTAACTATAGCGTTACGCGGAACATCAATATATAAGTACGCAGTATCTTTTGCTGATTCATGCACTGCTACCACATGATTTTCAATCATATTAGTCATTTTGTTAATTATTGCAACTGTCATAATTTTTCCTTACGAAGAAACTGTTACAGCAACAACGTCCCAAAACGCTACTTGAGAATTGTAGAGACAACCAATGTAATGTGTTTGCGTAATAACAGTGGTAGTAGGCAATGTTACTCCCACTGCTCTATACGCACCTGAAGTTGTTGTCCAAGTTAACGCTCTTGCTGTACCATCATCTTTAATACGTATCATTAATCTTTGCCCATCAGATGGTGTGCCTGATGGTGCTGCAATTGTTGCAGCAGTTGCCAATGCTGTTACGTTATATTGTGCAGATGTTGCTGTTGGTGTTATTGTTGTACTAGATGCAATTGAATTAATAACAGGAATAAAAACACCAGTTATAGTTCCAGTCGCTGATATATTGCCAGTGGTCGCCACTGTATTGTTAACGTTCATCAATACCTGTGATGAGGTTACGGAAGATCCACTCACAGCAACTTGCTTGTACAATCTATTTGTACTGACATCAAACCATTCGTCGCCCAGTTGTTGCCCACTGGGCTGAGTGTTGGCAGTACGATTTACAATATAAGCTCTACTGCTCATTATCCGTGTCCTTAAGCCTGGCTTTCTGTCCAACCTAAACGAGCATTGACTGTATTGGTTGTGACTGCTGTAATATTGGTAGCACACAATGTCAATACATCTGGGCCATCTGGATACTTGCCTTGATCAGCAGTGGGTACGTTATTGTTGATACCACCACCTAGAATACTAGTTCCCAAATCCCTAACGCCAAGCAAATCAGTATCAGTTACACCCGGAGTAGTGGTAAAGAATCCAAAAATGTTTTCTCCACCTGATATGGTTTGCCCAGCAGTATGAAACGCAATCTGACTCAAGCTGGAGCCGCCAAGGTTTTGAAATGTCCCACCACTAACACGACCGTTAAGACGTCCAGTAATTAGTAAAGTCATACCAGTGCCTGTACTGTAAACCCCGCATTGCTTCAACACCAACTGCATACGATTTTGAAGTTCGCGTATGCCCATTGTACCCACCAGACCTGAATCTACGCTGGGTGCTACACGTAGACTGATTAGGGGTTGTGTGACGCTTGCGCCAATGTTGGCAATGGAGGTTTGCATACCTGCCACAAACTCAAATTGCTTGTCATCGTCAAATCCACCATCCATAATCACTGAGCTACCCCAGTGATTGATAGCAGGGGCACATTGCGGACTGTACTGTTCTACTTTGATGGGTGCTGTTGCACTATATGTAAATGTAGTGGCTGATGTGCCGCCAGTTTGTGCTCTAGTTAATCCGGTAAATGTTGTGGCTGTTTTACCTGTATAAGCTATGTACTCTATAGCACCAGTTGTGGCTGCTGCGGTGACTACTAGTGTGCCTGATGAAGCAAACTGTGTAGTATCGGCTACAGTCATGGTTGTTGTCTCAGCTGAACTTAGGGTAGCTGTCAAGTTAGTATAATAAGGCAAACTGCTGGATTCGTATCTTGCCGGTAAGTTACCCGAACGGAAATAAGCTTCTGTATTAATGTTGTTGTTTATTATACGATGGCAGTAAATCACTTCACCACGATTATTTTTGAATCCAAATCGCACAGAACCTGCTCCATACCAGCTGTAGTCCATGTAGAACATCTGTATTTTGGTAAGATTGATGTTGTAAAAGCTGGCACCTGTACCATCACAACGATCAATGTTCCAGTTGGTCTGGGAAAAACGTGTGTCTACTGTTCTACTGAGTACACAGTTGGTAGCTGTAGCACCACGATATTCTGGATAGATAGTCATGCTGGTATCAGATGTTATATGTTGTACTATATAGCTTTGTCCACGTATTACAACAAAATCACCCGGCTTAAATTCACTGGAAAACTTAGTTACAGTACCAGTAACAGTGGGACTGTCTTGAGTGAGTGACGATGTTCCAGATGTTTGCAAGGTACTACTGCGCCGCACTACCCACAAAGTTTGTCCATCAAATTCAAAAAATGCTCCATTCTGACTGTCAAACATGCCTATGCGAATCGGAGCTCCGTACCAAGCGTTGGGTGCTACTGTAATACCGTTGCCGGTAGCAGGTGATGCTGATGGAGTGCTTAAAGCTGTAAAGGTAAACACATATAAGGTTGTTACTGCGGTAACAGTAAATGTACCATTGTAAGCCGACTGATCAGCTCCAGTAATAGTTACGGTAGCACCTACTCCTAGCCCATGGCTAAGGCGAGTAGTAACTGTAACTGTGGTACCAGAACTGGTTATGTTGTTTATAGTCAAGTTTGGTTTCATGATACTGCCGGTACTGAACTGTATGGCTTTACCAGACTGATAGCGGAACTGTCGTCTTGACTGACGTATAACCTGACTGCCGTGATACGGTAGTTGATTACTGCTTTGAACACCACCATCAAAAGGTCTATGTTCTATATAACCCAAAGTTCTTGTATAAAGTGAAGCGTTAAGAACTGCGGTGATTGTTCCTGTCGCCGTACAGGCAAAAGTAAATGTGTTGGCAGTTGGAGTTGTCGCTACTACCCAACTGGAGTTAAGTCTACCAGTAGCACCTGTGGTACCAATTATGAAAATACCACCGCCTACACGTAGTCCATGTGGATTAGTAGTGGTCACTGTGCCTATAGTACCATTCAATACAATTGCACCGGTGCCAGCAGGAATGGCAGCGCCTGTGAAAAAGTCTGCAATAAACAAATAAGTCTTGGTGGCATCAAACAACGCTGCGGCCGGAGCTGTGATCGTGCTGTAGGTAAAGTTGGTGTTGGCAGAAACACTTTCTACTATCCACCATCCGTCAGCATAGGCCGTATCTAGCGTTCCTTGTATGAATATAGGTCTGCCCACAGTAATACCAGTGGTGTTGTTGATAGTTACTGTGACTGTAGTAGTACTGGCAGTCACGTTGGTAATTTGATAAGAACCCGAGGCACCACGATATGAGGGTGTGCTGGACACGTTACTGATACCCTGACTGGAATCGTAGAATGATGATGGACGATTATTGTACAGAGTCTGACTTTCCCATTTTGTAGGTTGAATACCATATTCAAAGTCTGTGTCAATCATTGCTGTTGGTGTACTAACCCGAAGTTTGTCTACGGGATCACGATAAGTTTCACTGGCTTTGATTTCTGTGTAGGATTCTTCAACCATGATTGAAATCTTGTCAGTTGAAGTCATGGCCGATGTATTATAAGCCAGAATAATAGTGGTAGTTTCTAAGCCAGTTGTAGTACTAACCTCATTAGTATAAGAAGTGGCTCCTAAACTAGGATCACTAAAGTTATAAATCACTGTGTCTGTAGTAGTGTTGGTAATCAACAACAGTTGTTCCCTACGGATATTTTTACCTATAACCTGTACTGTTCTGGTTGAGGGGGTAAAAACATACCGCTCAATAATTACATTTTTTGCCATTTTTCTTAATCTCCTAGTGCGATTGTTTCGGGCGAATACGGATACCTGCGTGTTGATACTGTAGTTGAATTACTTATGATAGTTACAGTGGCTTGATCACCAATTGCCGGTGAATTGTAAATGATTAGATTACTACTTACTGAGTCGCTTTTTACCCTGAATCCACGATAAGAATCATATGGTGTAAAAAATGGACCTACAAATGGCCAGTCGGCAAGAGTAACATAAGGTGATAATGTTTGTCCACCCACAACAACTTGTAAGTCTGAACTGGATACAATACTAGTCACATTAGCCTGTTCATTTCTCAGAGCAAATACCGAGGTAATGTTATCAAATTGATTAGAAATGTTATTTAACATCACAGCGGGTTTTGCAACACCGGTTAGCTGGCTACCATTACCAGTTATGTTTCCAGAGGCACTAATATTGACACTAGAGACATCGCCCGTAGGTGCTGATATACCCGTTGTTCCGTCTATAATAACAGCCATTATGTCTTATCCGTGTATAATTGTGCGGCAAAATCAGCGGTACTGTTTACTGACAAATTGTTATAAATGTTCATTTAAAATCCTCTTACACTTATTTATTGTTGTTTGCGTTTTTAGTATAAGTTGAAGGGTTCTATGTATCAATTGGATTAATTATTGCGGTGGAAGTTGGTCTATCTATAGTCATAATACCCTGACAAGTGACATTCCAGTTTTCTGATGTGCCGTCTCGCTCACTCGTACTAGGCACATTTAGCACGAAATGCTTGAACAGGTACTCTTTACCATTATTTTCAAACACACGCCAAACGTGTTCTGGTGTTCCTCTTCCCGGTTGCCCTCGTGTTTGATTGAATCTGATCGAATATTTGTTCATATCACTTCAACTTGCGGAAGTTGACAAGATTGATTGTTGGCTATTCTCAGCGCCTGAATGTTGATGTGAACAAACTTAACCAACTCATCAGATTGATTTGCGGTAATAGAGTGTGCTAACCAAGCCGGAGTCAAAATTAACTGCCCCGCTCGTGGGTTTAGTACTACAAATTTAGAACCATGTGTAACTTGAGTCGTATCTGATTCATCTAGATCCATTTGAACTTTGCCTGCACGTGGGTCGTGTAAGAGTAGTTGAATGGATTTTTCCGGAACTTCTAAAAAATAAAAACCAACGATTTGATTACCATTTCCGTGTGTATGGTGTTCCATGTATGAATGTTTTTCATAGGTTTGAAGCCACATAGATTCATATACAGTTTGGTAATTTTCCATCAAGTAACCTTGACGTTTTAAAATGTTCCAAGATGTCTGTAGTATGTATTTTGCAAAATCAAAAATTCTTTCGTCATGAAAAAATGTACCAGACATTTGTTTATTGGATTGGTTGTGATATTCGGAGTCTTCAGCAACCGTCTTTACCAAATCAACATTGTCTAAATCAAACGCTGAGTATATTGGCGTAGAAAACAGAAGATTTTCATCAAAATCATTTTTGTCAATACTATTCAAAATTAAATTCTCTTTATGGTGCGTTAGATACTGGGTTGGTAATACCTAATTCTGCCATTCTTTGTGCTTCGGCAGCAATTTGTTCATCAGTTGGAATCCAACCATAGGATGTCCAGATAGTTTTGTTATACTGTAATTGTAATTCAGAGGTAAATGCATCACCAACCGCAAATGTTTTGGAATCATCTTGTGCTAGTGTGTCATAAGTTCCTGTTGCTTGAGCAGGAGTTGGTGTTGCCTCTTGAGTAACTATTTGCTTTACAGCACCGTTTTCTATGAATAACCAGTTTTTAAACATTGTGTGTTTCCCTTTTTTAAATTTTCTAAATGTAGTACTTCGTAATTTTGTGGAAGTGCTGAGGTATTTAAATTTACTATTTGTAGTACTTCTTCTAGCAAAAGACCCTGTTGTATACACATATCTAGTGCGGGTTTATGCTTTATAATACGTCTTGCGGTTTCTTCACTTAGTCTTCCTGATGAGAGAATCTGTGACTGTGCCTGTCGCACCAAGCGAAGTTTTAATTCATCAAAAAAATTGATTTCGTACATTTCATCATCTGTTTTACCTGGAATACGAGTTTTTTCAGCCTCGTCCGAAAGTGCTGCTTCAAAATCAGTTAAAAAATCAATTTCGTTAACACAATCTTGAATGTTTTTTTGATTGTGTGGTTTATTTAATAGATATTGTTTGTACTCGTAAGAATCTTTGTCTAGTGTTGTTTCACTATGTTCTTCACTTAATTCTGCAAGGGCTAATGCTAGTTTTTTTTGTTCTAGTTGATTACGAACAACTCGTAGCTTTTCCCATACAGTTTCACCCTCTAAATCGTAAATATATTGTGCGTTATGATTTTGTCTTGACATTTAGTTTATGCTCCGGTATTGTCAAATATTTAGTGTATGCTTTGTCAAGTGTATATTTAATTTATAGTCCAGCTCCAGCCAGAGCATATCTCGCTGTTCCCGCATTTGTTTGGCAACCAACTAGTGCTCCGCACGCATTGATACGAGTTACTAAATCAGAAAGACTGCGACCTATTCCACCATAAAACAATCCATTTGCGCCAACCGCAGCTCCAGCCAGCCCAAATCTTACTGTTCCCACATTTGTTTCAGAACCAACCAGTGCACCACATGCATTGATTCTTGTTACTAGGTTGCTTTGACTGCAGCCAGAGCCAGCATAAAACAATCCATTTGCACCAACCGCAGCTCCAGCCAAATATCGTCTTGCTGTTCCCACATTAGTTTGCGAACCTACTAGTGCGCCACAGGCATTAATTCTGGTTACGAGATTGCTGGAGCTACCGCAAATCTGTCCACCATAAAACAATCCGTTTGCACCAACAGTGGCACCAGCAAGACCGATCCTTCCTGTTCCCACATTTGTTTGGGAACCAACCAGTGCACCACATGCATTGATTCTTGTTACTAGGTTGCTGGCTGTGCCGGTACAGCCAGCATAAAACAATCCATTTGCACCAACAGTGGCACCAGCTAGATAATATCTTGCTGTTCCAACATTAGTTTGCGAACCTACTAGTGCGCCACATGCATTGATTCTGGTTGCTAGGTTAGTGTAGCAACCACCAAATCCACCATAAAATAATCCATTTGATCCTACTTTTGTCCCAGCAGGATATGTTCTTGCTGTTCCCACATTCGTTTGAGAACCAACCAGTGCGCCACAAGCATTAATTCTGGTTACTAGGTTGCTGTCAGCAAAGTTAGAGCCAGCATAAAACAATCCCACAGTGGTACCGCTTGACTTACCATAAAAGTTAGTAGGCATAGTGATTGCGCCGGTTTCTACACCTGCCAGTGTTCTTACTGTAGCACAGTTCAAACTAATCTGAGTTGTGCCAGTTCCGCCAAGTTCAAGTTGAACTGACTGTCCTGCGGTAGTTCCGCCTAATGATATTGGACCTGATGCATTTAATGCCATATCTTATACCTATGGTGTACCGAACGCAGTAACGTTATTTGCAGCAATGAGATTTCCGGTGCTGTTCAAACTAAGAATATTTGCTCCACCATAACTGAATACTAATTTTGTGCCAACAGCAGTGATTGTAAAACCACCAACGACAACAATGTTACCAGCTGTCATATTGTTACCGGTAATATTTCCGGTAGAAGAAATTGCGCCAGCTGTTAAAATATTGCCAGTACTTGACATTAATCCAGCTGTTAAAATATTTCCGTGTATCGCATTACCAGTACTTGACATTAATCCAGCTGTTAAAATATTTCCGTGTATCGCATTACCAGTACTTGACATTAAACCGGCAGTTAAAATATTACCGCCAGTTATGTTGCCACTGGCACTATTCACACCGGTAACCAATAATCCGGTGCTAGTAACAGTAGCGATAGATACCGCATTACTTTGCAATACCAAATTACCAGTGAGATCACCAGTTTGGACTAAACTTGTTGTGGTTGAGGTTCCGGCTGATATATTACTCATATTTTCTCTTTAGATAATTACCCAACGTTGCCCAGCGGTAACTGTGACAACTACACCACTATTAGTAGTAATTGGTCCCACACTAAATCCATTTGTACCTGCTGCTATAGTATAATTAGCTGTTACATTGCTACCGTTAACTAAAATTCCGTTTGTGGCTGCTACAACAGGAGCACTTATTCCAGATGAAGTAAATGTCGCTACGTTAGCTGTACCCGCAACACCAACAGTTACATTACCGCCGCTTGTGGTAATGCTTACATTACTTGTACCATTACTTATGTTTGAGCTACTACCAGTACTGATACCAGTCAGTTGACTGCCGTTACCCAGTATGAAGCTACCTGTAATATTGCCAGTTGCCGATACAATACCGGCTGTTAAAATATTTCCGTGTATAGCATTGCCAGTACTTGACATTAATCCGGCTGTTAGGATATTTCCACCAGTTACGTTACCAGTTACAGATAAATTACTAACAATGCTTATATTACTTGTGGCGTTACTTGTTCCTGCTGCTATGGATAACGGATAAAAACTATTAGCACCAATATATAATACGCTGTTGTCAACTTGGTTGATAAAACCACCAGTACCATTTGATGTTATTCTTAGTCTACCAGCTATCAAAGTACTGCTATCAGCAGTAGCGATGTTTCCAGTAACACTGACACTTGTACCTGTTATAACACCACCAACCACTGATGATGCTGTGGTAGTTCCTGAGACACTTGTTGAAGTACCGGTTATAACGCCACCCACTACTGATGCTGCTGTTACCGCACCAGTGGCACTGATCAAACCGGCTGTGTGTAGGTTGCCACCTTGTATATTACCAGAAACGTTGGCTGTTCCAGATACATCAAGTTTAGCCCCTGGTGTGGAGGTACCAATACCCACATTACCGCTATTGATATATGATGATGACGATGAGTTAGCATCAATTACTACACGCAGGACGTTGGATCCGTCTCTGGCAGCAAATTGAAAATTATTTGCTACGTCAACATAGATACCAGAGTCGTTTGTCAAACCAGTTGTTCTAGCTTGAACCGCATACGCAGCAGATGCCGCTGTTTTTGTTATTAGAAGATTACCACCCGTAACAAGATTACCGCCAGTAACAGCACCAGTGACACTGATTAATCCACCAGTTAATATGTTACCGCCAGTAATATTAGCAGCACTTGTAATAGTTGAAGTTGCTGAAATTAATCCAGCTGTTAACACGTTACCGCCGGTTACGTTACCAGTGGCGGTCACTAAACCAGCAGTTGTAATGTTGCCGCCAATTATGTTAGCTGCCGATGTAATTGTTGAAGTTGCTGAAATTAGTCCAGCTGTTAATAAGTTACCACCAGTTACGTTACCACTTGCCGAAACTACAGAACCTAATAAACTTGATCCTGTAACAGTACCTGTTGCGCTAACTAAGCCAACAGTTGTAATATTTCCACCAACTACGTTAGCTGCTGAAGTAATAGTTGATGTAGCCGAAATTAATCCAGCTGTCAGTAAGTTACCACCGACTACGTTAGCTGCCGAAGTAATGGTACTTGTAGCCGAAATTAAACCAGCTGTCAGTATATTACCACCAGTTACGTTACCAGTAGCAGTCACTAGACCAGCTGTTGTAATATTTCCACCAATTACATTGGCCGCCGAAGTAATTGTGCTAGTAGCACTAATTAAACCAGCTGTTAAGATATTTCCACCAGTTACATTTCCAGTAGCAGTCACCAGTCCTGTGGTTGTAATATTTGCACCAACTACATTGGCTGCTGATGTAATTGTACTCGTAGCTGAAATCAATCCAGCTGTTAGTAAGTTGGCACCGGCTATATTACCAGTTACACTTAACACATTACCAACAGTATTAAATGTTAATCCTGCGGTAGCTGCTAAGTTACCATTGGTATTAAATTGTATCTGTGTATTTGCGCCTGCCGCTGTAATGTTACCGCTAATACTACCAGCAAAAGCTCCGACAAAGAATCCCGCTGTGGTAATGTTACCAGTAGCACTTATCTGTCCAGCTGTTAGAATATTGCCATGTATCGCGTTACCAGTACTTGACATTAACCCCGCTGTTAGAATATTGCCACCAGTAATATTAGCTGCACTTGTAATAGTACTTGTAGCTGAAATTAAACCAGCTGTTAATAAATTACCACCTGTAATATTCGCAGCACTTGTAATAGTGCTTGTTGCTGAGATTAAACCAGCTGTCAGTATATTACCACCAGTTACGTTACCGGTAGCAGTCACTAGTCCAGCAGTTGAAAGGTTACCACCGACTACGTTTGCTGCTGATGTAATTGTACTTGTTGCTGAAATCAATCCAGCTGTCAGTATATTGCCACCAGTTACGTTACCAGTAGCCGTCACTAATCCAGCAGTGGTAATATTACCACCGACTACGTTACCTGTAGCAGTTACCAAACCTGCGGTTGTAATATTACCACCGATAATATTAGCTGCCGAAGTAATGGTGCTTGTAGCCGAAATTAATCCAGCTGTTAACAAATTGCCACCTGTTACGTTACCAGTAGCAGTCACCAGTCCTGCGGTTGTAACATTGCCACCAATTACGTTACCAGATGCACTAACAACAGTACCCAATACACTTGATCCTGATACCGTTCCTGTTGCTGAAATTAACCCAGCTGTTAATAAGTTACCGCCTACTACGTTGCCAGATACAGTTAATAAATTGCCAACTGTGTTGAATGTCAATCCAGCAGTAGCAGCTAAGTTGCCGCTATTATTAAATTGTACTTGAGTGTTGGCACCGGCAGCAGTTACGTTACCACTAATACTACCAGCAAATGTTCCAACAAAGAAACCTGCTGTGGTAATATTGCCAGTAGCACTTACTTGACCTGCTGTTAAGATGTTACCATGTATAGCATTGCCTGTGCTACTCATTACGCCAGCAGTTAGGATATTTCCGCCGGCTAAGTTTCCAGTAGATGTAATTCCAAGGCCCGCTGTTATATTACCAACTGAACTAATGCCTAAACTAGATACCCAGACATTAGATGCTGTGTTATATAATAGTGTTGCGTATTCCGCGCCCGCAGGACCAACTCCAATACCGCCATTGTTAGCTGCTGTTGCGTTGGCAGCGTTATTGGCCATATTAATTTGTAAATCATTTGTGGTAATTGTATTTGAATTAATTGTGGTTGTTGTACCGTTAACAGTTAAGTTACCGGTAATAACAACGTTACCATCAGTACCACCTGATCCATTTGGATCAATAGTTAATGTTGGGCCAGCACCTACAATTAAGTTACCACTTAGTGTGATACCACCAACTGATATAGTTCCACTTGTTGTGAAATTACCACCAGTCGTGTTGCCTGTTACGCTTAAACTTGTTAATGTACCTAAACTAGTGACATTTGGCTGTGCCGCTGTAGCAAGAGTACCTGTAATTAATGTACCTGATAAATTACCGCCGGCAATATTACCAGTTGTACTGATTAATCCACTTGATGTTAAACTAGTTAATGTACCAACCGAAGTAATATTTGGTTGAGCATTTGTTGTAACAGTTGCAGCAGTTCCAACAGCCGATCCTGCTGATACAGCAAATGTTGCGTTTGCTACAGTACCAGTTACGTTACCACCGGTTAATGATGTTAATGTAGAACCATTACCAATGTAATAGTTTGCTGTTATATTTCCAGTTGAACTAATCAATCCTGCTGTTAGAACATTGCCGCCAGTTACATTAGCAGTAGCACTTACCAGACCGGCAGTAGTAATATTACCACCAACAACGTTTGCTGCTGATGTAATTGTTGAAGTTGCCGAAATCAATCCAGCTGTTAATAAGTTACCGCCAGTTACGTTTGCAGTTACCGAAACTACAGCGCCTAATAAACTTGATCCTGTGATAGTTCCGGTTGAACTAATTAATCCTGCTGTTAATAAATTGCCGCCAGTAATATTACCATTTCCAGCTATAGTTCCAAGTACACTAACACCAATTGGTGAAAATACAGCAACGTTGCCAACTGTGCTAACTGATATAGTTACATTTGCGTTTGCCGCAGCAATGTTTAGATTACTTCCACCGTTTACAACATTGGATACACTTGTAATAATACCAGTAAGTTGCGATCCATTACCCAGTATAAAGTTACCAGTGACGTTTCCTGTTGCTGAAACTAAGCCGGCCGTTAAGATGTTGCCGTGTATTGCATTGCCAGTACTGCTCATTATACCGGCTGTTAGGATATTTCCACCAGTTACATTACCAGTAGCAGTTACTAATCCAGCGGTAAGAATATTTCCACCGATTACGTTTGCTGCGGATGTAATTGTACTTGTAGCTGAAATCAATCCGGCTGTTAATATATTACCGTGTATGGCGTTGCCAGTACTGCTCATCAATCCAGCAGTTAATAAATTGCCACCAGTTACGTTACCTGTAGCAGTTACTAGTCCAGCAGTTGAAATATTGCCGCCAATTACGTTTGCAGCGGATGTAATCGTACTTGTAGCTGAAACTAATCCGGCTGTTAATATGTTTCCACCAGTTATATTACCGCTTGCTGAAACTAATCCAGTTACATACTCTCCGGTTGGCGCAAATACCGCCACATTACCTACTCCACTTACCCCAATAGTTATATTTGCAGCAGAAGCGGAAATAGTTACATTACTATTACCATTATTAATATTGCTTGATGATGTACTAACACCTGTTAATAAAGAACCATTACCTAGAATATAATTTCCAGTTACGTTACCAGTAGCTGAAACTAATCCTATGGTTAGTAAGTTACCTCCTATGATGTTACCGGCTGCTGAAATGTTACCAGATGCGCCTATATTGACAAATCCAGTCGCCGACCTAGTCCAGGTATTATTACCTGAAGAATAAGTGTAAACAATATTGTTTACTGTTGCAGTTTGCCCATCAACGGGCGATACGGGAAAAGCCATTAGTACCTTCCAATTGCTACTTCAATTACACCTGGTAAATTAGAATTATAATCTTCCAGTGATTTACCAATGATACACCCAGGCAAGTATTTATTAGAATCTAAAACAGTGGCTACTCCTTTTATGGTACTAGAAACCAATCTATCTCCCTTACGAATTGTACCCACTACGCTGCATGGAACACGCCCCGTTAGTGCTACTGGTAATCCAACTGCGCCTGAATTCATTAAGTAAGCAGGTTCAGTTGAAATAACACCGGCTACTCTGGTATCATGCGATATAGTTGATGCAGTAATTTCATCTGCACCGCCGAATATAACTAAAGTACCAGGAGAATAGCTGTTATCAGCAACATAAGTTTCAGCCAAGTCAGCGTATTGTGCTGAAGTTGCCTTAGCAAATACTGTATTAAAGTATGTTGTCGCATTACCAATGTTACCTACACCGTTAGCTTGTAAGTTAGTAAGACCGGCTGTTGTCCATGCTGCTATCGCAGTACCTCCAACAGTAATAGTAATATTACCGTTACTAGCATCAATGTTAGCTGAAGTATTGCCATTTGTAATGGCATTAAATGTGCCGTTTACACCAGCTGATGCCCCAAAATCGTCAATCCAATAGTAGCTCGTGCCATCAAAAGTAAAACGATATTGAACGTTAGTTGTGGTGTTGTACCAAAAATCGCCCACGCTTGGACTTGATGGAGCTGTGCCACTTGATGTTGATCTAATGCCTCCACCAAAAATGTTACCAGAAGTACTGATAATCCCACCAGATAGTATATTTCCGCCAGTTATGTTACCAGTAACGCTTACTGTTGTACCTGTGTGATTTGTGGCAGAAATATTGCCACCAGTTATGTTACCCGTAGCGGAAATTAATCCAGCGGTTAGTATATTTCCGCCAGTTATGTTACCGGTGGAAGATACTAATCCAACAGTTACTACATTTCCCCCAATAACGTTTCCTGTTACCGTTAAAAATGTCTGAACTGTTAGATTGCCATATACGTTTGATCCACTTTGTAATTTAGCCATAACTTAATTATGATATTCCCGTCACTTCATCAAAAATTCCGTTAGATCCCGATACATTACCAGTCTGCATAGTTCCATCAGTTAAAATACGTAACGGAACGTTAACGGGTTGTGTAACTTCATCAAATACACTAGCAAAACACGCACTATTAGCAATCCGAGCGTTACTGTAAGTAACTTCATCAAATTGAATCGTGTTTGCCAGCAATAAATTGCCTGTATTAAATAACCTAGCTGCTAAAAATGCCATTAGATTTCTCCTTTAACCGAATGTAAAGTCTACACTTTGCAGTGAGGTATTGTATGTCATCTGTGCGCCCGGACCCGCTGCGTTCGCACTGTTTGCCATTTTAAACGAAGCACTTGTAATTATATTTCCAGTGGCAGTTACAAAACCAGCTGTTAAAATATTTCCATGTATCGCATTGCCAGTACTGCTCATTAATCCAGCAGTTAGTATATTTCCACCTGTTACGTTACCAGTCGCAGTTACTAATCCAACTGTTGTAATATTGCCACCAATTACGTTTGCGGCACTAGTAATTGTACTTGTTGCCGAAATTAATCCAGCTGTTAATAAGTTACCACCAACTACGTTACCAGATACAGTTAATAAGTTACCTACTGTGTTAAATGTTAAGCCTGCGGTGGCAGCTAAGTTACCACCAGTATTAAATTGTACTTGCGTGTTAGCACCAGCAGCAGTTATGTTGCCCGAAATACTTCCAGCAAACGTACCAACAAAGAATCCTGCTGTAGTAATATTACCTGTCGCACTTACTTGACCGGCTGTTAGGATATTTCCATGTATTGCGTTACCAGTACTGCTCATTAATCCAGCAGTTAGTATATTTCCACCAGTTACATTACCAGCAACAGACAATGCGCTGCCACTAGTATTAGCTATGATAACCGTTGTATTTGCCGTAAATGTAGCATTACCATTACCTGCACTAGTACCAATCGTAATTATAGTATTACTATTAGCAATACCACTGGTACCGATATTAATATTTTTAATTAGTGCATTGCCAGTTGCGCCTGAACCTAAGTTATAAGTAGCATTTGCTGTTGATGAACCAATTGTAGCATTAGCACCAGATGTAGTAATATTAGCACCAGTAATATCACCAGTTGCAGAAATTAATCCGGCAGTTATTAAGTTACCACCAATTACATTACCAGTAGCAGTTACTAAGCCAATTGTAGTTAAATTACCACCAATTACGTTTGCTGCGGATGTAATTGTACTAGTAGCCGAAATTAATCCAGCTGTTAGTAAGTTACCACCTGTAATATTTGCTGCTGAAGTAATTGTACTTGTCGCTGAAATCAATCCAGCTGTTAAAATATTACCGCCTGTTACATTACCCGTAGCAGTTACTAATCCCGCTGTTGTAATATTTCCACCAATTACATTGGCCGCCGAAGTAATTGTACTTGTTGCTGAGATTAATCCTGCTGTTAATAAGTTTCCGCCTATAATATTAGCAGCACTAGTAATTGTACTTGTTGCTGAGATTAATCCAGCTGTTAGGATATTGCCATGTATTGCGTTACCAGTACTGCTCATTAATCCGGCTGTTAGTACATTACCACCAGTTACATTACCAGTAGCAGTCACAAGCCCAGCTGTTGAAATATTACCACCAATTACGTTTGCCGCCGAAGTAATAGTACTTGTAGCACTAATCAATCCTGCTGTTAATAAGTTACCACCGGCTATGTTACCAGTAGCCGTCACCAGACCAGCAGTTGATATATTACCACTAGTTATGTTACCAGTAGCGGTTACTAATCCAGCAGTAGTAATATTACCGCCAATGATATTAGCTGCTGAAGTAATAGTACTTGTTGCTGAAATCAATCCAGCTGTTAATACATTTCCGCCAGTTACATTACCAGTAGCAGTTACTAGTCCAGCTGTTGAAATATTACCACCAATTACGTTTGCTGCTGATGTAATTGTGCCAGTTGAACTAATCAATCCAGCTGTTAATAAGTTACCACCAACTACGTTGCCTGATACGGTTAATAAGTTACCAACTGTATTAAACGTTAATCCTGCTGTAGCGGCTAAGTTACCACCAGTGTTAAATTGTACTTGTGTATTAGCTCCGGCAGCAGTTATGTTGCCCGAAATACTTCCAGCAAATGCACCGACAAAAAATCCTGCTGTAGTAATATTACCAGTAGCTGATATTACTCCGGCTGTTAAAATGTTACCGTGTATTGCGTTACCAGTACTGCTCATAATACCAGCAGTTAAGATATTACCACCGGCTAAGTTTCCCGTAGCAGTAATACCAAGACCAGCTGTTATATTACCAACAGAGCTAATACCTAAACTTGATACCCAAACATTTGATGCTGTATTATACAGCAATGTTGCGTATTCAGCACCTACTGGACCAACGCCAATACCGCCATTGTTTGCTGCTGTTGCATTGGCCGCATTATTGGCCATGTTAATTTGTAAATCGTTAGTGGTAATAGTATTTGAGTTAATAGTGGTTGTTGTACCATTAACTGTCAAGTTACCTGTAATAACAACGTTACCGTCTGTGCCGCCAGATCCGTTTGGATCAATAGTTAATGTAGGCCCGGCTCCAACAATTGTATTCCCACTTATTACAATACCACCAACTGATAAAGTTCCACCTGTTGTGAAATTACCACCTGTTGTATTTCCTGTTATGCTTAAACTTGTTAGAGTGCCAAGTGAAGTAACATTGGGCTGTGCTGCTGTAGTTAATGTACCAGTAACCAGAGTTCCTGATAAATTACCACCTGTAATATTGCCAGTTGAGCTAACAATACCAGCTGTTAGAATATTACCACCTGTAATATTTGCTGCTGATGTAATTGTACTTGTAGCACTGATCAATCCAGCTGTTAATAAATTACCACCAGTCACGTTACCAGTACTTGACATAACACCAGCTGTTAATACGTTTCCGCCGGTTACATTACCAGTGGCAGTTACTAACCCAGCCGTTGAAATGTTGCCACCAATTACGTTTGCCGCTGATGTAATTGTACTTGTTGCTGAAATCAAACCAGCTGTTAAAATGTTTCCACCAGTTACGTTGCCGCTGCCCGCAATTGTTCCTAAAACACTTATTCCGGTAGGAGAAAATACAGCAACGTTACCTACTCCACTGACTGATATAGTTACATTGGCAGCGGCAGCAGAAATGTTAACATTACTATTGCCGTTTACTACGTTAGATACTGATGTAATAATACCAGTTAATTGACTACCGTTACCTAGTATAAAGTTACCGGTTACGTTGCCAGTGGCAGACACCACGCCTGTAGTTAATATATTTCCAGCTTGTACATTACCGGATGCGCTGATTCCACCACCACCGCCACTTGTTATGAACGAGTTACCATAAACGTTACCAGTGGCACTAATAATACCAGCAGTTGATATATTGCCGCCAATTACGTTTGCCGCCGAAGTAATAGTACTTGTAGCACTAATTAATCCTGCTGTCAGTAGGTTACCGCTAGTGATGTTGCCAGTAGCTGTGATGAATGTTTGTACGTATAAATTACCGTATACCGTGGTGCCTGATAGAAGTTTTGCCATGTTGTTTCCTGTAAATTCTGGTTAGGTTATGCCACTGGATTCATCGAAGTAACCTTTTACTTGTATTGTTCCTGGAGCGATCTCTCGTTGTACTGTATTTAGTGTAAATGGATTATTATTACTCGGCTGAATATTTCCTACTAATAACACTTTAAAATTGTTTGGACTGGTATCTGCAAAAGCTCCCCCATTATTGGGGGCACACAGCAATAATTGGGTATTAGGCACAGATACTAAAGGAGCATACGGCGGAGTAAAATTTGCTGCATATAATGCTGAGCCCACGACTAGGCGTAAGTTGCTGATATATCCAGAAAGCCCATTATTACCTATGCCGTTATTATCATAAAATCCATTTACAACCCACTGGGTCGCAGAAGATAATGATACGTTCGACATGGCTCCATTATCTGCAACACCATTTATATATAATCCACGAAATCCAGTTGCAGAACAACTTATAGCCACATGATACCATGAATTAGCAGCATAAGAATTGGTGGTAGTTATAGATATTGGATAGCTAGCCCCATCTCCTTGTCTAACTGTAAATTTATTTGCTACTGTGTATCCCCAATCTATGGCTAAACTTTGTCCATATTGTGTACCATCACCAATTGAAAATATAGCGCCACTGGCCACTGGAAATATCCAAGTTTCAAATGTCCATTCGGTACTAGATGCGCCAATATTAAAAACATTATTAATGCCATTTAGATAATTTCCTGACCCAGCAAAATCAATACTACCAGGAGATAAAAATGTTTCATCAAATAACCCGGCATAAATTACTGTGGGAGTAATACTAATCCAATTTTGTGTAATTTCGTCAAAATACCCATTGGTTAATAAGACACCGTCAGCAGTAAGTCTGGAGGCTATAGTCATGTTATATAATTAAATGAATATCGTATCTAAGCTAGTTGTGCCAGCATTGTATATCTGATACACTGTGACAGCTCCATTGCTTGTCCAATTTACAGTATTTCCAATTAAATTATTTCCTGTAATATTGCCACCAGCACCAGTGGTAGATATGTTACCTGTAGTAGTTAAATTACCTGCTTGTATATTTCCAGTGATACTTACATTATTTGTTAAATTAAATGTAACAATATCAGCGGCAGAATTGCCTGTTATTGAAATATTATTACCAGAAGCAAAAGCGACTGTACTGCTTACCCCATTGGCCACCACATTTGCGCTGCCGACTACATTAATAATACTAAATGAATTGCCTGTATTTTGTAAAAACGTTAATCCTGTAGTTCCTATTACAATAGGATCATCAGTGACTAATTTCCAAGAAGTATCACTCCATTCTGTGCCTTCAGTGACCATTACGATCATTCCAGCATTAATTTCGCCGGTGGCATTAGAATCAGATGTGCGTACCCAAGTGCCGTTACTTCCGGAACCAACTATGGATACATCATACAATCCATTTTGACTAGCTGTAGATTGTCCGGCTACCAGAATACGATCGTTAATGTTAAGACTTACCCCGTCAACGGTGCTGGGAGTTCCACCTGATAATGTAACATTGGCCAGTTCCAGCACACGTACGGCTTGTTTATAGTCAATGTCGGATATTTGTCCTGCTCGGATTCGAGTTAGTGTCATCTTTTTTTCCAATTATAGCATTATTTAGTCAAAAAGACGGGGCTTCTGAGCCCCGTCCTTTCATACACTAACTAGTAATTACGACACAGTAATATTAGCAGTTCTTGTAACTCCATCGGTACCACGCACCAGTATAGCTAGGGTCGTATTGTTAACTAATCTAAATGACATAGTTGAATTAGCAGTTAAACTAGGCGCAGCAGGATTAAGCTGAGCCACTAAGTTACCGGTAATATCAACTTGCCCCGTAGTTTCTTGTATAGCAACAATACTATTTCCAGACGTGTTACTAATAGCAGTTACCGAAGTGGTAGTAGTAATTTCACGTACATCAATGATGTCACCAATCGCAGGAGCTTCTGTAAATGTCAGTACACAAGTTGGAAATACGCCACTTACTGCATATGCGGTAGTTGGAATTTGCACTACACCGTTGATAGTAACAATACAACTGACAGTAGTTTGACTTGATCCCAGTGTGAATACCGTAGTAGATCCATCACCTGCAAACTGTTCATTTGCAATAACTGTGTAAGAAGATCCACCAACTGCTACCCAGGCTGCGCCATTCCAAATTTCACATTGTGAAACTGTACTGTTATAACGTAACATACCGGTTGCAGGAGACCCAGGACGCTGTGCTACGTTACCAACTGGTATTAACATACTATCTGTGGCATTTATTGCTAATGTTGCGCCGGTTGTTAGTGTAATATTAGCACCAAGTGCTACTGAATTGGCTGTTGTATAAACTAGGAAAGTTGTGCCAGATTGAATATTACCAGTAGAGCTTATGTAACCACCAGTTAATATATTACCACTGATTAGATTACCGGTAGCACTAACATTACCAGCTGTTAATACGTTTCCTGCTATAGCATTACCAGTAGCACTAAAATTGCCACCAGACAGTACATTTCCACCAGCACTAATATTTCCTGTGCTTACATTTCCACTAATAACATTGCCACCTACACTTACGGTTGATACACCATAAAAATTATTGGCTGTCACATCAGTAGTAACAATTAAGTTAGAAACTACATTACCTGATAAACTTAATTGATTAGCATTAATACTAGCGTTAGTGGCAATATTTCCAATTAAACTTACGCCTTGATCATAAAATGTAGCAACTACATTTGATGCTGCGCCAACAGCAATTACTAAGTTACCACCTGTACTAGCAATGTTAGCATAACTTCCACCATTAGTAATCTTAGTTGATGATACGTTGGCAGCGTTAATGTTACTGATATATGCGCCATCACCAATAAAGAAATTTCCTGTTGAAATATTACCAAGGGCACTAATTTGTCCCGATGTATCAATATTGCCAACAGTAGCGTTGCCACTTGTGCTAATTATACCTGTTCCAACTAGTACATTACCACCTGTTATATTTCCAGAAGCACTTACTGTAACTGCGTTAACAAGATTACCAGTAATATTACCAAAAGAACTTATATCTCCGCCAGTTAGAATATTACCACCAATTACATTACCAGCCGCAGAGACATTTACTGTTGTAAATAAGTTACCAGAAATAACATTACCAGTTACATTTAATGTTGATGTTACATTTCCACTTAGACTTAGTGTATTTCCGTTCAATGCGTTATTAGAAACAACGTTACCAAACGCAGAGACATCATATACAGCAACTAAGTTACCGGCTGCTACATTACCAGTTACATTCAATGCTGATGTTACATTTCCACTTAGACTTAGTGTATTTCCGTTCAATGCGTTATTAGAAACAACATTACCAAGAGCCGAAACATCATATACAGCAACTAAGTTACCAGAAATAACATTACCAGTTACATTTAAAGTTGATGTTACATTTCCACTTAAACTTAAATTGCCAGTATTAACTATTACCGCATTAATTACATTGCCTGTAATTTGATTATCAACATTAAGATTTCCAAGTACATTACCGCTTAATGAAATATTACTAGTTAAAATATTACCAGCATTGATGTTTCCAATAATACTAAGTGTAGTTGAACTTATAACATTACCTGTTATACTACCAGTTACACTTAAACTTGAGCCAGTAGCATCGCCGATATTTGGCGTAACTAATGGGGCATTGGCAGGAATATAAAGCTGATTGCTGCCGTTTCTGCTGATAGTATTGCCGTCATATAAAGCGTCAATAACTGTGCCAGTTACGCTAATTGCGTTACCACCAGAGTATTGGCCTGCTCCAGAAAATTGAGACCAAAGAATTTGTGTTGTTCCAACTGTAATTGGATTATTGGTTATACATACCCATCCAGTATCTGCTTGAGTTGAACCATATTCAACAAAAGTAAATGCCGATGCCATTTCTGTGCCGATATCAAAATCAGTGGCACGAGTCAATACATAAGCAACACTTGGACTACCTGCAGTAGTTACAGTATAGATACCATTAAAAGCTGCTGATTGTGTTGTGTTATTGACAAATGCACCAACTTCATTTTTAATTAAAACACGTTCGCCTGCTGATACCACCGTACCATCAATTGTTAAATTACCAACTGCTGTGGCTGTTAACGTTGCTCCAACACCACTTGATCCATTATTGTATGTATAACCAGTTCCAAAAATGTTACCTGCTGTAGCATACGCCACAGATGCTTTAATATCCAGACCTTGTGCTACGCTATCAACATATTGTTTATTTGCCACGTCCAACGCAGCATACGGATCTGGTACGTTTGTAATCCATGTATTACCAGCATTAATATTACCTGTTACGCTAAATTGTAGTCCTGCGCTTGTGCTAGTAATAATAAGTGTATTACCACTTAGAGCATTACCAACAAAAGTTTGATTTGTAATAATATTTCCGGCAGCACTTATAATATTTCCAGAATATACATTACCTGTGTAAACACTACCAACTGCGCTGACACTAGCAGCAGCAATTAAATTTCCGGCAGATACATTACCAGTTGCTGTTATGAAACCAATGGTTGATACATTTCCAACGGTAGCAGTTCCAGTAGAACTAATTACACCAGGAGTGGCAATATTACCTGCTATAATATTACCTGTTACATTTAATGTGCTAGTTACATTTCCACTTAGACTTAGGGTATTTGCATTTACTGCGCTATTGGCAACAATATTACCCAATGCCGAAACATCAGTAATAGCAACAATATACTGAGCAGTTACATTGCCAGTTACATTTAGTGCTGATGTTACATTACCAATTAAGCTCAATGAATTAGCATTAACAGCAGCGTTTGTTGAAACATCCCCAACAAAACTTACTCCTGTGTCATAAAATGTAGCGGCTACATTTGAATTTGCCCCAATAGCAATTACTAAATTACCATCGGCACTAGCAATATTTGCGTATGTATTGCCATTTGAAATTTTGGTTGATGAAACGTTGGCTGCATTAATGTTACTAATATATGCGCCATCACCAATAAAATAATTTGCTGTTTGAATATTACCAACTGCGCTTACTAGGCCAGCAGTTAATAAGTTACCACCATAAACGTTGCCAGTTGCTGTTAATGTCGTTGATGCAATTACATTAGCACCAGTTATATTACCACTTGCGCCTGTTGTTGAAAAATTAGCAGCAGTTACGTTGCCACCTGCGCTAATAGCATTTGTTACGCTAACATTGTTGCCATATACATTTCCGGCAGCACTTACAGCGTCTACTGCGCTGATATTATTGGCAGCAACGTTACCAGTTACATTTAATGAGCTAGTTACGTTTCCACTTAGACTTAGGGTATTTCCATTTAATGCGCCGTTAGCAACAATATTGCCTACAGCCGAAATGTCAGTAATAGCCACTAAATTGCCTACTGTAGCTGTGCCTGTAGCACTTACGTTACCAGTAAAATCTACTCCATTGTTGTAAAATGTTGAAACTAGTACATTGGCAATTGTAATTACCAAGTTACCTGCATCAGATCCAATGTTAGCTGAACTATTACCGTTGCTGATCTTAGTTGCCGAAACGTTACCTGGATTAATGTTACTGATATAGTAACCATCTCCAATAAAGAAATTTGCGGTAGAGATATTTCCTGTAGAACTTATTTCACCTGTCGTAGCAATATTTCCCACAGTGATATTACCAGAAATATTCAATGGACTTACAATGTTGCCAGCTATTGAAATATTTCCACCGATTAATAATTCACCGGTTACATTGGCATCACCAGTAGTTAGGGTAGCATAGCTAAGAATATTAATATTTGTATTGTCAGTTGCGTTTGAATCTGTAAAAACAGTTGCAAACGATGTTAAGCTCTCGTCCCAGACAAAAGCAATGTTATTTGATGTGCCGCGTTGGCCTATATAACCAATATCAACAGTAGGAGAACCAGTTTGGTTACTGGCCAGGTATAATAATGGATCTTCAATTGTTACATTTGTGGTGTTAATGGCGGTTACATTACCTGTAACGCATAAATCACCCTGAACCGTTAGGTTTGAACTATAGACAAAGTTGTTAGCCAATAAATTCGATGTTATCGAATATGGTTGTACTTTGGTATTAGCATCAATACCGAAATAGGTATTACCCGAAATAGCATCGGTAATTTGATTATTATTAATTCTGGTTAATGTTCCGCTCATAGTGGTCTCCCTTGACAATGTTATTTAGCCAAAAACGGTCAAATAACATTGTCGGTGAGTTTTATAGTCTTCCAACCAATATTTCTATTACTCCCAGATTTCCAGCAAAACCAGTTATTGCTTTACCTATTACTGTACCCATTTTAGGGTTAGTTTCGGCTCTAGCTCGTCCATTTCCAGCAGACACCATCATAGCACCAGCGGTAACTGGACCTTGAACCAAACAAGGTACGCGACCTACTAGTGCAAGGGCTACTACAAATTTTCCGGTTAATCCCGAATTCATTTGATACGCCGGATTTGTACTAATAATTCCAGCAATCAGTGGGTCATTATCCTGAGTACTAATGGTTAATTCTTCTTCGCCGCCAAAACTTAATACTGTTCCGGGGGTATATTCCGCATCTGCTAAGTACAATTCTGCTAAGTCAGCGTATTGTGCTGATGTTGCGTTGGCAAATATTGTGTTAAAGTAATTGCTTGAGCTACCAATATTTCCTACCGCATTAGCATTTGAATTAACAATATTTCCCACAGTAATTGTGCCAGTACCAACTGATAAGTTGCCACCTGTTATATTACCAGCTGCGCTAAATGCCGCTGATGCTGCCAATGTAGCAGCAGTTACAGCAAGAGTGGCTCCACCTGCTATCCCTGTATTCCCTGTAACTTGAATACGAGCATCATAGTCCACAACAGTAGCACTACTATTAAAGTCAATATAAGGAGTACTAGCAACGCCATCAATGCGTCCAATATTAACAGCTCCACCACCGTCCGTTGCTATGTTAACTCTACCCGTAGCAGTGCTTACTGTAATCTGCGCTGCCGAAGTAATATTACCGGTGGCACTTACAAAACCCCCAGCAGTGATATTACCAGTTACCGATAAATTGCTTAGGGTACCAACACTAGTGGCAACTACGCCAGTCAACGCCGAACCATTACCATTAAAGAAATTACCGGTTACATTACCAGTAGCACTTACTAAACCACCAGTTAATAAATTACCAGTTTGAGTAGTGCCTGATACCGATAAACTTGTTAATATGCCAACAGAAGTAATGTTTGGCTGTGCTGCGGTAGATACAGTACCTGCTGTTGTGGCAGATGTAGCAGCCCCCACAGTCAATGACGACGCTGTACCAGTTAACCCAGTACCAGCACCACTGAAACTTGATCCAGTAACGGTGCCAGTAGAACTGATCAATCCAGCAGTTAATATATTTCCGCCAGTTACATTACCAGTAACAACCATGGCATTTGCGGCAGAATTAAATGTAAATCCCGCACTTGCATTTGCTTGACCAGCATTATTATAAATGACCTGTGTATTAGCACCTGGTACTGTTATATTACCTGAAATATTACCCGTTAAATTACCAATAAAATATGGCGCAGTAATATTTCCTGTGGCACTGATTAATCCAGCAGTTAATATATTACCACCAGTAACATTAGCTGTTACTGCCAAACTTGTTAAGGTACCAACTGAGGTAATATTAGGTTGAGCATTTGTTGTGACAGTAGCCGCAGTAGTAGCTGAATCAGCAATTATGCCAGTTAATAATGAACCGTTGCCATTAAAGAAGTTACCGGTTATATTACCGGTAGCACTTACCCGTCCAGCAGTTAAGATATTTCCGCCAGTTACATTACCAGTAACCACTATAGCATTTGCAACAGAATTAAAAGTAAATCCTGCACTTGCATTTGCTTGCCCATCATTATTATAAATGACCTGTGTATTAGCACCAGGTACTGTTAAGTTACCTGAGATATTACCTATTAAATTACCAATAAAATATGGCGCAGTAATATTTCCTGTGGCACTTACTATGCCAGCAGTCAATATATTACCACCAGTAACATTTGCTGTTACTGCCAAACTTGTTAATGTACCAACTGAAGTTATATTTGGTTGTGCATTTGCTGTAATAGTAGCGGTAGTACCTGATGACACTGCATATGTCGCATTAGCCACAGTTCCAGACACATTGCTACCAGTAATTGATGATAATAATGCTCCATTGCCAATTATACGACCACCAGTAATGTTACCAGTAACCACCAAGGCATTTGCAGCAGAATCAAATGTAAATCCTGCACTTGCGCCAGCATTGCCATTGTTATTATAAATGACCTGAGTATTTAATCCTGGAATCGTAATATTACCAGTAACATTACCAAAAAGTGTACCGACGAAATATCCTGCTGTTGTGATATTACCAGTGGAACTTATTTGTCCAGCTGTTAAGATATTACCACCAGTTACGTTTGCAGTTACAGCTAAACTACTTAAAGTGCCTACTGAAGTAATATTTGGTTGTGCATTTGCTGTAACAGTCGCCGAAGTACCAACAGCACTACCCGCTGATACTGCATATGTTGCATTAGCCACATTACCTGATACATTTGCACCGGTAATGGAACTTAATGTTGCGCCATTGCCAATTATGTAACTACCAATGACATTACCAGCAGCACTGGCGTAACCACCAGTTAATAAGTTACTACCAGTAACAGTACCAGTCGATACTAAACTATTTGATGCAAAATCAAAGGTAAGCCCGGCACTTGCGTTTGCTTGTCCATTGTTATTGTAAATGACCTGTGTATTTGCCCCGGGAACTGTTAAATTACCCGAAATATTTCCTATTAAATTTCCAACAAAATACGGAGCAGTTATATTACCGGTAGATGAAACAATACCGGCAGTTAGTAAATTACCACCACTAATATTGCCGGTTGCGGTTAATGATCCAGCTGTGGCAATATTTCCGCCAATGATATTAGCAGTACTAGTAATAGTACTTGTTGCTGATATTAGACCAGATGTTAGTAAATTGCCGCCGGTGATATTTGCTGCTGCGGTAATTGATCCGGTAGCTGATACTAGCCCGGCGGTAACTAAGTTGCCACCAATTATATTACCACTTGCCGATACAACCGCACCTAGGTGACTTGACCCGGTTACCGCCCCTGTTGCACTAATTAATCCGCTGGTCAATAGATTGCCAGAGCGTGTGTTTCCAGTTACACTTAAACTCGTGAGTGTACCAAGGCTTGTAATATTTGATTGGGCGTTTTCTGTTACTGTACCCGAAAAACCAGAGGATGCGGCATATGTTGCATTAGCCACAGTGCCAGAGACATTTGCACCACTAACTGCATAGGCTGTGTCGGCTATAGTAGCACGAGATACGGTACCACTTACATTACCACCTTGTATATTGCTTAATGTATTTCCTGCTCCAATAAATTGAACACCACTGATATTGCCAGTAACACTTATATTATCAGCAGTTAGGTTACCGCTAAATGTAGGCAAATAGTTAGCTACATTAGCATTACCGTAAGTTGTAGTGATACCTGTTAATTGGCTACCGTTACCAATAAAATAATTACCAGTAATATTACCAACAGCCGTTATAGTTGCGGCAGATACAATATTACCTGCCGCAACATTACCGGTGGCGGTAATTAACCCAGCAGTTGTAATATTACCAACTGTAGCATTACCCGTAGCTGACACTAATCCAGCAGTGGTAATATTACCAACTGTAGCATTACCAGTTATAGAAATTAACCCGCCTGTAAAAATATTGCCGTAGGTAACATTACCAGCCGCACTTATTATACCGGTAGTTATAATATTACCAGCGATGATATTACCTGTGGCCGATATAAGACCATCGGTGGCTAAATTGCCACCAGTAATATTTGCGGCTGAAGTAATTGACCCGGTAGCTGATACTACTCCAGGGGTCACTAAATTACCGCCGGTAATGTTACCAGTTACCAACAGAGCATTCGCTGCAGAATCGAATGTAAATCCCGTGCCTGCTCCAATATTACCATTGAGATTATACAATACCTGCGTATTAGAACCGGGTATAGTAATATTTCCTGAAATATTTCCTATTAAATTACCAATAAAATTAGGTGCAGTAATATTACCAGTTGTGCTTACTGGATTTAGCAAATTAAATGAATTGCTGGTCATTGTGGCAAACAAACTATTTGCCGTAGTAAATTGTATATTGCCCGATGGAGTAATGTTTATTGAACTATTACCGTAGGAATTAGATAGCGAACTTATCGAAGTAAGGTATGTAATAAATCTAATGTCAATAATATCAGATGACATTGGAATTTGTGAGAATGTAATCGAATTTCCCGTAACAGTATAGGATAAGTTAGGTACTTGATTTACGCCATTGATTGCGACTAAAATTCCTGCTGCGGTTGATGATTCCACCAACAAATATGAATCAGATACACCATCTGGTGTGATCTGTTGATCTATAATAGTTCCCGGTGATATGACGTTGGCACCTGTTACCCAGCTGGCACCATCCCAAGTTTCAATACTGCTTATTATAGTATTAAATCGTGTTACCCCTATGGCGGGGCTCGACGGACGTTGTGCTGTATTACCCGCCGGAATACCAATTCCAGCGGAACCTGCAAATAATATTAAATTACCATTACTGGCAAATGTTGTATCCACTATACTAATATTGGCGATATTGGCATTTCCGCTTACAGATATATTTGCCAAAATGCCGACTGATTCTAGACTTGAATATAGTACATTTGCGCTTAATGTGTTTCCTATTAATGCATTAGCATAAACCGATGCGGCTGCAATACCGGTTAATTGACTACCATTACCAATAAAATAGTTACCAGTAATATTACCAGTGGCGGTGACTAATCCGTTCGTTATAATATTACCACCAGTTACATTACCTGTGGCCGATACCAATCCAATAGTTAATACATTACCACCGTCGATGTTAGCCGAACTGGAAATAGTTGATGCGGCGGAAATTAATCCAGCTGTTAATAAATTGCCACCAGTTATATTAGCTGTTGCCGATATTGAACCAGGAGTTAGTATATTACCACCAGTAATATTGCCGGTTGCAGACAACCGCCCCCCTGTTAATAAATTACCGCCTAATATATTAGCCGAGCTGGTAATCGTCCCTAGGACACTAACACCGTTAATGGAAAATACTGCGATATTACCCACGGTACTAACAGATATTGTTACGTTAGCATTAGCTGAGGCGATATCCAGATTACTACCACCGTTTACTACGTTCGAAACAGAAGTAATAATACCAGTTAATTGTGATCCGTTACCTAAAAAATAATCGGCAGAAATATTGCCAGTAGCGGTAACTGTTGATAAAGTCAACGAGTTTGACCAAACTCTTGTGTTATTAGTTGATATTGTTAAAATACTACTATTGGCACCAGCACCTAAACTGGGTTCTGCTTGCCCCAATGATAAGAATTCGTATCTAGATGAGTCAAGATTAGCGTAAGGTACTACGGGCGACCGCCCACTTAGCAGTTTTGTTGTGTTTATTGACATATTAGCCTGTTAATGTTTCTAGGTAACTCAAAACTAATTGTCCACTAGTATCGTCGCTTGCTGAAAGTTGTAATTCGTCCCCGTATTGTAAAATCAACCTACCTGTAAGAATACTTGCTGCATCATCTGTCGGAACACTATAGTTGTTGATCAATGACGTAGACACACTTGATCTAAGTATACTGGCAGAAACTTGAATAGTGTCAACACCGGTATTACTAATCTGTGCTAATAACACCACTGTAGCATATCCTAACGGAGGAGTATACACGGTTGTCGTAGTAGTAGTAATATCTACTAAAGTTGTTCTAAATAAATTTAATGCGCCCGACATAGTTTTTCCTTTTTTTTACTAATTAATCGCCTGATATAGCTAAAATGTACGGTGTCATTTGAGCAAATAAACTTTTATAAAAAGCATCACCTGTAATAGTTGCAGTCGCTTGATTAACAATAAATCCGTCGCCTACCTTAAAATTACCCTTTTGATCTGTACTTGTATAGGTTACAACTCCGCCACCAGTTTGTACCACTTCGTTGGCTTCAATTGGAATTCCTCCGTATTGGGGCAATGCGGTAGCAGGATTTGTTCCTGCACCCACATACTCAAACGTATGAGCCGATGCAATAATACTGCTGCGAGTGTATAGTGAGAGTGTTGTGCCTGGAGCAGCATTTCCTAAATATATTTGCTGTACCAAAACTGTACTACTACCAACTGCTGGAACATTAGGTAATATTGTGTCAATAGTATAAAATTCTGGATCTCCGTCTATTACTACAACAGTATTAACATGAGGTTGGCCATTGGATAAATTATCAATTACAAAACTTCCTTGAAATTGACTTACAATAGTTCCAGAAGTTTGCAGTGGACCAATACCTTCTGCCACCAATCCATAATTTCCAATAGAACAATCTGATCCGTTAAGAGTAATGAATGATCCTGATTCAACTTTAACTCCAATGGCACATGCAATTGTATAAATGTTAACTGATTGACTATATGCCGAATTTACAAGATGTATACCTATCCCACCTCTATTAATAATAGTAAAGAAACCTACAATCATTGCTTTAGTTCCAGTACATACACTACCATCAACATACACAGCAGTTCCTGTTGTTGTACTTGAGGTCAGATTTTGTATATATGGACTGACAAAAGCAGTAGTTATAGTACTTGGATCGTAGCTAAATGCTTTGCCTGTATAATCTCTTACTGTTACACCCCATACATAAGATCCTCCGGACATGTAAAACATATCACTGCTTGCTACAGTTGGCTTTATGAATACATTTCTTAAATTATCACCCATTAATGCCGTATTGGGAGGAATAGTAATAGGCATATCTTCAATATATGTACCAGGAGCAACGTTAACAGATACATTTCCCCCCAATCCGGTTGCTAATGTCATAGCAGCCTCAATTGTTAATAATGGAGAAGTTAGTCCACCCGAATTGTTATCATTTCCATTTTTTGCTACATAAATTATGTTAGAGCTGGCAGAAGTGATATTTATATTAGCGTTGATATTCTGTGCTGTTAGATTACCAGAAACACTAATATTTCCAGCTAATGCCAATAAACCTGAACTTGGGTTAAATGTTAAATTTGCACTACCACCAAATTTTCCACTATCGTTAAATTGTACTGATGAATTTGGTTCGGCAGGATTGTTGATATTAGCATAAGCGGTAATTGGAGCACCATTAGAACTAACATTATTACTAGTTTGCCAAGCGTTGGACGCTACATCAAATCGTAGTCCAGCAAATGTATTAGCACCTGTTTGTCCTAGTAATCCCATGTCAGTAATTGCGCCCGTATTATTGGCGGCTACTGTTAAGAAAGGGCTTGTTGTAATCGAAGGAACATTATAAGTTACATTACCTGTAAAAACTGTCTGAGCATTAATTGTAAGAACGCCATTGCCTGCAGGAGTTCCTACATTTAACGTATAATCAGTATTGATATTTTTAACCGAAGCCATTAGTCCGAATCCTTTTTATTATTTATGCTGATATTTGAATGGATGGATCATAAAAAATCCCCTGTTTTACGAGGGGATTAAACTTAAACATAGTTCAAGAAAAATGCTGCATCTACGTAGGACTCAGCTGTTATAATATTACGGATTACTTGGCACTTTAGCCATTGTAATATTACCAACACTACCAGTAAATGTAACTGCGTCAGCACCAGATTTAACTACAGAAATAGGAAGACTTCCTACGGTAAATGTTAATCCACGTGTATTTCCCGCAGTAGTAACAATATTTGCTCCGCCTACAGTAGTAGACAATGTAAATGTTGATGTACCGTTAGTTGTTGTAACATAATATGTAGAGGGATCTGCGTATCCAGCAATATTAGCGTTACCAGTTAATGTACCAGAAACAATAATCGGAGCGTTTGCTAAAATAGTAGTAGCAACAGTACTAAATGTACCTGCATTGCCAGTAACTGTTGTAGTTCCTAGCGTAATATTACCGGCTGGATCAAAGAAGTTTAAGAAATACTGTGTAGCATTGTTATTAACAATAACATTGGCAACTTGTGCCGCTGTGCTAAATCCAACACCATATTTGTTGTTGATACGCGACATATATGTTACGGTAACATTGCCAGTACCATCAGGAGTACTAACACCAACACTCATTTGATTAACTGTTAACGCACCATTTGCCACGTTAGCTAGATAAGCAACACCAGTCTCACCTGATGTCACACCAGTAACTAAGAATTTACTAGCGCCTTTTTGGCGTGTAATAAATGCTGCTTCGTTTTGTGTACCATCAATATTAGCTGAAACTGTAACTACAGGGAATGTAGCCGAACCGCCGGCCATTGTAGCATTACCATTGTTCCAACCTGTTTGTGAATTTTGTACGTTACCACCAACAATACCGTAGTAATTACTGTCTGTTAATCCCGTTGGAGTAACAGCATTGTCTAGTGTACCAATCTGCGGATAACCTGCGTTAACTGCATCGCCTGGAGTGGCAGCATAACCTTGTTTTTGAATTTTTAGAGCACGACCCATTGAATTTCCTTTGTTTTAGTTGTAGGTTCTATTCTACTACGGGGGGATAAAACCCCATAAAATGCACCATTGCATTACTATTATTTATTGAAACATAACTTTTTTAAACAGCACAGTAAATCACAGTAAATATCTACATGACTCCTGACGAATACCTAGCCCACGGCAATAATTTCCGTTCATTAACTGAACCTGAAAAAGCACTAGCTTGCTACGCACAAGCATTTATAAAAAATCCCAAGATGGGATCTGCCTATAACAATTATGGTAACGTAGTACGTGAAATGGGTTATCCTGAACAGGCAATTGGCTTTTTGCTAAATGCAATTGCCATTGATCCAAAAGATACCGTTGCTCAATTTAACCTCGCGGTAGCATATTTGCTATCCGGAGATCTTGAGCGTGGATGGCGACAGTATGAAAAACGCTGGAGTTTTGAACATTTAGATGGTAAATTACCTCAATTTCAAAAACCACGCTGGGAAGGACAGGATCTAAATGGCAAAAGCATATTAGTAACAGGCGAACAAGGCCACGGCGACAACATACAGTTTTGTCGTTTTGCCGAACAGCTTGTTCATGCAGGTGCAAAAGTGTATTTAAGCGTGGACAACAATTTGCGTCCGCTATTTTTGGCATCATTTATAAATGCTGTGACTATTGTAGCCCCAGAAGATTTACTCCCTGATTTTGATTACTGGACTCCAATTATGAGTATACCGGGATTTTTAGGTATTACATATAAGAATTTGCCATATAAACTACAGTATCTTAGTCCCAGTCAAGCCACAGTACAGACCTGGGCTAAACGATTAGGCTTAAAAAATCGGTTACGAGTTGGATTTTGTTGGAGTGGCCGTAAGGATAGTTGGATTAATCAACATAAATCAGTGCCATTTGAAAAAATGTTGGCATTAATTCAGAGAAATCCTGATTATGAGTGGCTTAATCTACAAGCAGAGTGTAGCGCAGACGAAGAAGCACAATTAGTTGCCGCAGGAGTTACTGCGTATCCTGCTAGTATTGGAAATTGGGATGATACCGCAGGATTAATGCATCATCTTGATGTTGTAATAGCTGTAGATACCGCAGTAGGGCATTTAGCAGGAGCTATGGGCAGACCTTTTTGGCTACCGCTTAATAAATTTGGACAAGATTGGCGTTGGCTATTAGACAGGAATGATAGTCCGTGGTATGGATCATGTAGAATATTCCGTCAGACTACAATCAGCAATTGGGACGATCCACTTGAACAAATTCACAATAATCTAAAGCTGTTTAAGATTTAAAATTATGGTGAAAATGTACCAGAACTATTGAAAATATGTACGGTATAACCATTTAAAGTGCTAATTGTTCCACCTGTACCTCGGGCATTTCCTGCGTAAGCAAACGCAATAACACCCGTACCACCGCCTGCAGGGGGAGTATAATTACCGCCACCGCCACCACCACCTGTATTGGGTGTACCTGCTGTGGCATAAGTTCCAGAGCCGGTGTTTATATCACCCGCACCATGACCACCGCCACCTAATCCTCCGCCGCCGCCTTGTTGGTATGAATCCAATGCACCACCGCCGCCACCGCTACCACCTACCCAATAAGAACCACCAGAAAAAACGCCGGGATTAGTGCCAACAATTGGTAAATCTGTTGTTACGCCAGTATTACCGCCAGAATTAGTTGATGCGCCGCCAGCAACCCCACCACCAGCAATCGCAGTTAATTCCAACACAGAAACAGTTGAATTTCCCCCTCCTACTACAACAGAATAACTAGTGCCAGGTGTAACTACTGCGTTACCTTTAAGAACTTGCCCGCCTGCGCCACCTGGTCCTGGTTCATTCGTTCCACCACCACCAGCACCAACTACTAAATATTGAACTGAATATGAGTACGGAGGGCCACCAACTAATGTTGTACCAGCTGGTCCTATTCCAAATGCTACTCCTGCTCCGATTGATATTGGCATAATACTATCCTTGATGATAGTATTATTTATGATTATTTATTATGACCACAGTTATCACCGTGCCAACGAGCGTACATACTCACACTTGAGGTCTTTCCGCAATGCTCGCAAGTCTTTTTCATCTGACTTGGATGTGTGCCATTAGCTAATCTCGCTAAGTTACCTGCGCTACCCACAAAGTTGTGTGTGCCTTCTGCGATGCGTTTATTGTTTAGTTCCGGACCTAAAAAGTTATGACGCCCTTCCTCAATAAGTCGTTTGTTTAGTTTACCACCAGCATTAGGCGCATTACCGTTTTGCCATTGATGAATTCCTTCTTTAGAACGACGAGTACTTGGATTATTTTTGAGCCATATATGATTACCACTAGCCATAGCTGCTTTGGCATTTTGTCCATCTTTGTTTGGGTTATCTCGTTTAAAAATATGGTCACCTGAATCTACTAAACTATTTTGTATTTCTGAAAATACTTTATGAAATTCATCTGGCCGTTTATGAGACCAATGATTTTCACCCTTAAATTTGTCTACAATTTCAGGGTTTTTCATTGGGTTATTATCAGTATCAAATCCAATAGGATCAGGTGTACGATTCATACAATTAGGTTTACCAAAATTTTCTGCTAGATATTTTCTTTCTAATTCTTTAACTTCAGCAAAAGATTCAGCATACTCAAGTATTTCTCTTGTAAGTGTAGATTTATCTTTGATAGATAAAGGCCATTTGCCAGATCCAATATAACCGTCATCTATATTGTCAGTGCTATGCCTACCAATGTAATATTTTCCATTTTTATGGATTGTTTTATATATAAAATGTTTCATATGTTTATTTATGTAATCTGCTGCGTTACTACAATAACATAGGTACAAATAAAAGTCAACAAAAAAGCACCTTGCGGTGCTTTCCTGAAACTTCCCATCCCTGAGTTGTTTGTATTGCGTTTGTATTAACTGAACGACAAGTTTTGAACGGCTATCTCGCCAACGTAGTCGGCGGCATTTCCAAAACTGCTGGCAGTATTAGTGAGCTCGACAAACCCGTACCTTGTCATAAATGATACGACTGGTTCGAATGTGCTTGGATCCAACACAACGCCAGATGACATCAGCGGAATGTATGGGCAATAGAACGCAGCGGCATCCGCCTCTGACGAACCTTTGTAACCAACCAATACTGATTGTGTATCTGGAGCATAGCTGTTTACGAATACACGTAATGAACCATTTAATGTACCAACAAACTTAGTGTTTGTAGGAGCTTCAAATGTTCCTTCTGTTGTACGAGCAAAAGCTGATGTTGTTGCAGATTGTAGTACTGTTAAAGCAGCACTTGAAACAACGGCCCAGTTACCAGCGCCACGACGTGTGCGTTGGGCGATCAAGTTAGCAACTCTATTGATCAGAACAGCTAGTGCAGCATGTTCATCACCAACGAATGTAGCAGTACCTGATACTGTAGCTTGGTTGTATGTGTACTCTGTAGCAGCCAGACTGCTTAATGATAAGAGAATCTCTTGATCGATTTCAGCTGTGATTTCTTGGGCCAAAGCAGCCATAATTTCTGCTTCAACGTCAATACCATGCATAGCTTGTGCGTCTTGTGCTGATTCAAATGTCCAACGGGCTTGTAACTTACGTGTCTTTGCTTCGACAGCTTGTTTCAAGATTTGGATACTGATTTGCTTACCGCCAGTACCTTCCATAGTAGCTGTATTGTTACCGGTATAAGCGGTAGCAGTAGTAGTACCTTGTGGAACTGTTGAGTATGCTGTAGCAATGGTGAATGGGCTTAAAGCTTCTTGACCAGCTGTTACGCTTGTTGCAGCTAAACTGTTGTCAGTCAATGACTGAGCATAGCGTACACGTAATGTATGGATCTGTGAAACAGGGCCAGTCATTGGTTGTACACCAACCAACTCGTTAGCGATAACGGTTGGCATTACACGTCGGATAACTGGCAGAATTACACGGTTTAATGTAGCAATGTTGCCTGACGCTGTTGAACCCGTTGACGCATTTTCTTTCAAATACTTACGGGTGTTTTCTAGGATTACAGACATTGAGCTACGCTTTGAGCCACCTAGGCCTTCTAGCAACGCATCTTTTGTCTCGCCCCAACGGCTTTCTAATAACGCTTGTGACATTTAAGTCTCCTTTTTTCTTTTTACAGCCCTGCCAACCGCTTAAGATCAATGACGTTGCTGTCGCTTTCGTCTTCTTGCTCTTGGACACGGGCAGATTTATCGCCAGTTGCTTCAGTTAATCTTTGGGTGTTAGCTGGTTGAGCAGCTTTTGCCGAACGGTTTTCTAAAACGGCTGGTAGATACTTTTCAAAAGCACCTTTCAAACGACTTGTTTGAACGCTTTCAAGTAAATTACGCATTACTTCTGCTTTTTCTTCATTTAGAGGATTAAGCAATTCTTCCATTGTACGTGTACGTACATTAGATTCTTTTAGGATGCGTACTTCACGTTCCTTGGATTCGACTAAGACAGTTGCTTTCTTAGCGAATTTGATGGCTTCGGCAATTTTCTGATCTTTGTAAGCAATCATATCATGCAGTTTACGAACTTCTGCTTTCTCATTTAAGTGAGTAGCACCGAATTCTGCTGAGTATGCTTCAAAAATACGACGACCAAAATTGTTCTCGCGAGCAACTTGGATGTCTTCTTTCAATTGGCCGAGTTCAGCCTTGAGATGCCGGGATACAGAGCGTGACATTTTTTCAGCAGATTCTTTTACGAAACGATGCTTTAGTGATTCTAATTGATGGCGTGCGTTTTGAACTAGGCGAACCTTAGTTTCAACTACATCACGTTTATCTTCTTGGAATTCACGGATTTCACGTGCTAACGCATGAACGATAAAGCCTTCTAACTTAGCTAGGCCTTCGTTATGTGTTTTGCGATCTCTACGCAATTCGCCAATTTCTTCCGCTAATTTAGACACCATGAAGTTGTTAAACTTGTTAGTGTCTTCTTTAATTTTGCGTTGGAATTTAACGCGATCTTCAGCAAGAGCAGCTTTTTCTGCTTTCAACTGACGAACTTCTGCGATAAGACTTTCTGATACCATGCGATCTAGGGCTTCCACCATCACTTGTTTGTCATGCTCGTAGCGTTGTGCAAACTCTTCGCGGAGTTCTGCACGGGCTTGTTCCTTGGCTTCAACAATTCTGGCTTCCCAGGCTTCGTTGATTTCTGCTTTCGCTTCCTCGGTTACAAACTCGCTATCTAGTAACGGTTTCAATGCGTCTAGCATATTATTTTCCTTCGATCTTCAGACCACGTATTAAACGAATCACTTCGCTCGATACGTATTTCTGCGCTTTGTTGCTTTTAGCCGGATCCTTAAACATTTCCAATAACCTTTGCCCGCCGGCGTGATTTAACAAGCCTTCGTAAATTGCTTTTGGATATGCGTTTGGAGCACTTGGCTGGGCAACTACATCAACAGTGACGATTTCAAAATCACTGACATGTCCGTTGTTGTCGTTGACGTTTCCTGATCCACGACTACTAACCCCTAGTTTAACGCCCGAGTCCAACATGGTCTTAACCAGTTGTCCCATGGGTGTTGGTAATATCTTTAACTTGCCATAACCGCAAGGACCTTCCATCCACATACCTTCAATCATATGTGAAACACGATCCAGGTTAATTTTCAAATCATCTGGGTGGTCTACTTCACCTAATACACTATGCCCTGATTTAATTTGTTCGTTGATGGTGTCTACAGCGTTGGCTATTTCGTTGACAGGATATACACGTTCATTGGCGTTTCTTACGCCGCCCTCAATACAAATACCCTTCATGTAAAGGGTTTTGCCGCCATCTTTGGCTTCCTCAGTTTCGAGGACTACTCGAGCCTGAGTGAAGCTTAGATGTTCTTTGAGATATGTGTTACGAGCCATATCAGTCTATTAACCTTTTGGAAAAGGTGTTTTTGTATTTACGCCAGTTGCCTGGGATAAATGTGGCTTAGGTGCTGGGGCTAATTTAGCATTTGCTCCGCCTTTAGCTGGCGTGTTTTTAAATTTTCCTGCTCCTGGAAGATCGCCACGTCCTTTGTCAGCATAGCTGCTTGGTGCACGGTATGCTGATGTACCATCTGGGTTTGATTCAGAGGCAACATTGCGTACTGGCTTACCCTGCATTCCGGCTGCGCCCGAGTTAAATGTTGTTGGCGATCTAGTATTAGCACCGTTGTCACCCATTTTAGCTGGTGCAACTTTCTCTAAACTAACGTTTTCCATCATACCCATGCCGCCTTCTTCATCATCAAATTCTGATGTGTCATCGTCTGCATAAGCGTCACCGCCTACGTCGCCGTCAACTGGTTCCATGTCAAATTCGTCGCCGCCCATGTCGTCGCCCATGTCGCCACCTTCTTGGTCGCCCATAAGCTCTTCAAACTCAGCCATTAATTCATCAAGTTTATCTTCAAGGTCAACTACACGATCTTCTAGATCTTCGTCGCCGAAATCGTCGTCGCCCATGTCGTCGCCCATGTCGTCGCCCATGTCGTCGTCGCCCATGTCGTCTTCTGGTTCTTCTTCGTCATCAAAGTCAGCGTCTTCGTCGTCATCACCTTCGTTCATGCCGCTTTCGTCAGTTTCGACGTTGCTCATTATATCTTCAGTAGCAGAACCAGAAGTATCGTCCATATCTTCTTCGATATCTTCTTCTTGCATAAGGTTTTCATAAATTTCGCGTGATTTCTCAACTACAATATTATGGAAAAGCTCGCGGGCTTTTTCGTTGTCATCGTTAATCACATATTCGATTAACTGTTCAAATTTCGATGTCATATTCTCTCCTTGGATAATGGCTCGTGCTGATATTTACTATTAACCAGCATTATTACTCTATTAGGGGTTGAAAATGACTAATTTATGTGGGTTTTGTTACATTTGAAATTAGTCTTCATGTAGAAGGCTACCCATTACGTACAAATCTTTTTTAAATGATTTAGTGAAACATTTGTTTCCCCAAAATAGTAATAGTAAAATTAGTTCCAGTTGTCTTTGTTATATACCGGAGGGGCAAGGGTTCTACCTTTGTTTGGTTGTGGTGGCATCGGTTGCGGCTGTTGTTGATATGCTGGTACTACAATACCTTGTGGCACCACAGATTCCGGAGGTATAGCTGGTTCTGGCGCAGCTGGTTTAGCTGGTTTAGGGGGAGGTGCAACAGGTCCAGGTGCCGGAGCAACTGGTTTTGGTTTAGGTATGCTATTATCAAAAGGTGGATATCCCAATTTCTTGAACACCGCATTAGCACGTTCCACCGCCTTGGACCAAGCCGGATCGCTATCTTTGCCGTGTTTCTGTTGTAGATCTTGTATTTCCTTAACCAGTCTCTTGATCTCTTCCGAATTTTTTGCATCTGTTGCTGTGGCGTTGTCAGATGATGTACCTGGTGCAGCGTCCGGAGTTTCCGACCCACGGGCATAATCAGCTATTTTTCCAACGCCTGACATGATAAGATCACCATTATTAAACACAAGGTCCAATGCAGCCAGGGCCGCGGCGTATTTTAAAAATCTCTTTGATTTTGCCGCCCACGATAAATTGGCTGGTAAACTATTTGGTTTTAATATATTTGCTGCAGGGTTAGATGCGGTGGGTCCTGTCGGTGGTTTGGGGGTACTAGTTGGACTTGAGGTGGGACTAGTAGTACTTGTGTTAGAACTTGTTAATCGTCGTTGTGCTTCTCTTTCTAGAGCTATAGCTTCGTTACTTCCTCTTGGGATCACTGTGCCGTCTTGTTTTACCCATGACCCATCTGCATTTTTAGTGTGACTTGTTATCGTACCGGTTGACGCGGTGTCCGTAACTTGAGATCCTTTAGGCACACCAAAAGTTTTCTCTAATTTCGACCCTTCTTGTTTTAATTCTTTAGCAAGAGCTTTGGCGTCAAGAGTTCTACCATTAGGACCGGAAAACATATTAGTATTAGGTAGTCTCGTCCAACCTGTGGCTACCTCAGTTCCGTCGGTCAGTCTTAATACGGGAGTTTTTCCCAGCGCATCAGCTACTTCGGCTTGTGGCCTTCTTTTAAATAGCCACCCAAAGTCGTCAGCAAGTTTCTCAACAGCCGGTGGTAGTCTTACTTCATTAAGCTGTGTTGTTTCATCTAAACGTTTTAATTTTGATACCAAAAGCGACATCTCGTCAGATTCAGATAAACTACGAGAGGTATTATGATTTTCTTTTACCGAATCCCAACCTTTTACCGCTCCCTTGGCCGCCCCTGTTAGTGCATCCAAACCATACTGGCCAGCTTGTTTTGCCATATTATAATGATGTTTGACTGTCGCCCCCAGAGCGTTTCCTACGTAAGAGCCGATTTTAGAGGCCACGGGCTCTTCTTCTTCGGGTTTAGCTGCTGCGGTTGCCGCCATATCAGCAGCAGTAAATGCGCCGATATCACCGCCCGCAACACCTTTGTCTGTTGTGTCTGTATTGGGTGTGCTTGTGTTAGTAGAAGCAGATCTCACTGCTCGGCTATCGGCGGAGGATGTATTGGTGGGTGGAGTCAGTCGGAATAGTTTAACCAGAGCATCCGCGTCTGTGGGCAGATTCATAGATTTTTTATAAGTTTGTATTGCGGCGAGGATGTCTTCTACTGGATTGCCACCACTATTGGGTATTTTAATTCCTTCTCTATCTAATGCAGTATGCAGTTCCTTAACTAGTTCACTTGCTGACATTTTGGTTACGTCACTGCCACTATTTGATGAATCGTCGGCCTGTTGAGCGTTCTTGTATTCTTGATATCTAGATTCTTTGTTTCTTTCCGCTGCCATGCGTTCTTTAAACTCTTTTTCCTCTTCCGGAGATAGGTCAGTGAGGTCTTCTAACAGTTTAAATTGTGTATGCAGTTTTTTTAGTAATTGATCCATTAAAATGCCCCTTCCTGTGTTTTTAGCCAGTTCTGATATCTAGCTTCTTTGGCTGGATCTGTATATTGAGCGGGCTTTGATGATGTTTTATTAGTTGTAGTTGGTGTTGTCGATACAGAGGGACCACTAGTGATGCCTGTACTGCCTGCGTCTGCTGCAATACCCACTGGATTTACCGAAGATCCTTCCGGGTAAATTTCATCAATAATATAGTTGATCAACTCCTCGGGTTTATCACCAAATGCTTGTTGCAGAGCTAATCCACCTGCCATACCGCCCAATAACCCCACTAACATACCGGGTATTCCTCCGAAGGGCGCACCAATTAATGCACCAAAGTATGCACCAACTACAAAAATACCAAATTCTGCTATTACTTTACTCCAAATTTTTGCTATAGCACTTTTATATCTAGACACTGCACCGGCATCATTGGGATCGGCTGGTTTTGGTAAATTTTTACTAGCATGATATGCTTCATAGATTATCATACCAGTATTAAGAACCCAGTTAGGTGTTTTGCCTATTTTAGCTGCAAAACCTTTCACCGCGTCCCACGCTCCTTCGTCCAACTGTTGGGCCTCGAATAGCACCGGATCAAGCATTAATTGTTGTTCCATCAAGGCCAATTCTTTTCTTAATGAATAAGAACTTTCATTAGTTTTTTCTTTATTGCCTGGTGCAAACGTATCTGGCGTATTTTTCTGTACCCATTCTTTTGCCTTGGGGCCAAAATCGCCGTTGAGGGCATCTTTATATGCTTGGTAGGCGTTTATTGCAATGCTCAACCCTTTGGCCGCAGGACCCCCGAAATTCAACACTCCTGCTAGGCCAGATGTAAATGCCTCCCAATAATCTCCTTTCTTGGCACGATTATACGCATCGTACCAGGCAGCAGCTGATGCAATAGGGCCTCCTACCATTTTTCCGGCAGTTCCAACTAGGGGACTTTTAGTAACGGCGCCTGCTACCCTTGCTAACCCACCCGCAGCTTGAGCACCCAGGGCACCTGCACTACCGGTTGATGACAATGCAATGGGCACTAATTTCTCCAATGCTGTGACCAATTCATCTAATTTTTTAGCATCTTCGGGGTTCTTTTGTGCTTCAGGTGCGGCTGCGCCGGGTTTCGCACGACTGGGATCAGCTAACAGCTTATTCATTACGGCTACAGTCTCTGGACCGGGATCGCCATCAACTGCTAGTGGAGGATTTGCTTGTTGGAATGCTCGTACGGCAGCAGCAGAATCCGGGCCAAAATTACTGTCCACACCCTTTGATCCGACAGAATATCCTAAATCTTCTAAGCCCTGTTGTATTTTACCAATATTATCGCCCAGCCAAGCACCATTACGTGGTGCAATTTCTTCTGTCAGATAATCTAATCTGTTTAGTATTGAGCGAATATCCATTTCGTGGTCCGTTTAGACTGCAGGTGCAGCAGGAGGTGCATATTGAGCTTTAATATCTTTCAATTTATTCTTAAATTCTAGTTCTCTAAGCTCATTCATCTTACGTAATTTACTTATTTGTTTTAACGTTAGTCGAGTTTTGCGAAGCTGGCCCATTTGAGGTTGCGAGTTATCGTTTTCAAGGTCTTGAAACCCTTCCGGACTGCGTTGGTAAATTTCGTTTAGGATCATAGTATATTATTTATCTATGCACCAGCAGTTTGTCCGGCAGGGCTACCCACGCTTCCGGCACCAAGATCACCACCAGGAGCTGCCGCAGGGCCTGCGCCGGTATCTACATCCGCGGAACCTAATTCTGTATCGGCTAAATCATTGCCCATGTCAATATCTGATTCCATACCGCCAGGAGTTACACCCACTGTACGTAAGTCTTGTCCGGATGCAAGATCTGTCTTGATAAGTTCGTGTTCTTCTTTCCACAGAGTTTCGTTTTCCATGATCTCTTCTTCGGTTAGACCTAAATACCGCTTTAACAAGAAACGTTTTGATAGATAAGGTAGTGGCTCAATAGCTGCAAATGTACTAACACGGGCAGTATCCAACTCCGACTGTCGATAGCTGGCAAAGTTTTGTGGTTGTGACAGTTTAATTGTAAAAATACTGCTGTCAATACTAAATCCACGCCAGTTTAAAAATAATTTAAACTCGTCGTCCAACTTCTGCATGATTAATTTTTGTAAACGTTCACAGTATTTGTTAAATCTAAATTCCTGTATCAATGCTGTGCCCACACGACCGTCATTCATGGGTGCCGAGCTGTCATCTGGACCTGTTGGTAGGTAACTACTGGGAACACGTAACCCACGTGCCATTTTATTATTAAAATACTTTAAATCATCGATCTCGCCTAGGTTTTGACCACCGGGCAGTACCTCGACAGAACTACCGCGCCCGTCCGACGTTTGAGGGAAGAAGTAATCTTCGTTTACACTCAGGGGATTGTAACTGGCATCCATCATATTAGCACCACCGCCGGTTACAGTGGGTATACGCCGTTGATGCATCTCATTTTTTACACGTTCCACAAAGGCCATAGCCATGTGACTGGGCATATTACCCACGTCAATCTTAAATAACCTACGTTCAGGAGCACGTTGTACACGATAAATCAGTACAGAGTCTTCTAATAGTGCTTTTTGTTTGTAAACTTTGTAGATGTTCTCTAAAATACTTTGTCCAAAGGGCCAAAAGTAATCTAAACCTTCATTTAAACTTAAATGCACCACGTGTTTAGCGTCAATACATGATTCATTCATAGCTTGAGTGAATCTACCGTTACCTACACCCCCACCGCCACCACCACCTGCACCACCGTTGGGTGCATTATAGTTACCGCCTGTGGTAACTGATCCAGTTGATCGACTTACATAATAATCTGACGTGGTTTTTGACGCCATACTCATGTTTTGGAAGTTAGGGTTAATGTCACGAATAATATATTGCTCGGGACGCTTGCCTTCACTTTCATTTACAATAATTCTAGCCACTTTGATCATGTCGATCCAGTACATTTCAAATGTTTCCGGATCTCGAACAAATACCTGATCGCCATACTTAATAGCGTTTCTAAACAGTTTAAACATTCGTTGATCTAGCTTGTTTAGCTTAACCCACTGCTGTAATTGCTTTTTAATAATTTCAATTTCATGGTCTGTGGGTTTATCGCCAAAATCTATATCAAATGGTGTACCATTATCACTGTTAGACTGTGTGCTAAACTCAGAAATAATGTCTAAACAAGCGTTGACTTCGGAATCGCAATCCATATTTTCATATTGATTGTACCGTTCCAGCCGGTTAGGGTGTCCCGAATACACTTCGGGTAATCGACTAGCATAGTTACGAAACGCAAATTCATTGCGTGTTCCACTTTCAAAGTCTGATCCAGGTCTATTATAGCCTGGTAATCCAAAATTATTTTTGCCCGATATCGGACTAAGTTGTCCCAGTTGATTTACATCAGCTAGTTTGAAATATTTTCTCCACGAACCGTTGCGTGAGTTACTGCTGTTTGAAGTTGCCATAGTTTATTATTTAGTTTTTTAACTCTGTAGTTGTAATAACCTGTCGGTCGTTCGCAAATAAGTGGTCATACCTCGAAGTAGCGTATCCATTCTTTCCATCTTCATTGCCATTAGTTGTTCCGCTTCTTCTGAACCTTCCCCGCCTGGACTTTGTACATCGATAGGTTTACCATCTGGCATGGGAATTACTGCCTCTGTGCCGTGTAGCATGGCCATAAATCCATCCATCGGCCCGCTTAAAATATCACCAACTGCTGCCCCTCTGATTCTAATTTGACCAGAAGCTATTTGTGCAGCATATTTGTCAGCTCTGTTAACACTATCCTGCATCCACTGTGGTCCACTGCCTCGTTTCACAACAGATCCTGCAACTGCACTGGTAGCTACTAGATTAGCATCCGCCTGTGATGATGTTGCAGAATTATATCCGAATTTGCTAGTCATTCCTGGTAAGTTTGTTTTCATAAACCAAGCTGTAACTTTAGCAGCTATTCTAGGATCGCCTGAAATTAAATCTGGATTTTGCACTAGTCTATCATCACCAAATAATGCCCTTGACGCCGCGGCATAATTACTTTTACCAGTAAGCTGAATAAATCCTCGCCCTCGGTACTTGTATCCATCACCGGGTGCAGAATTGCCATTAATTCCACCGTAAACAAGATTTGCAAAGGCTTCTGGATTCGATTTAATTTGATCTAATTCCGCATCTGTCTTGCCAGCAACTCGAGTAGTAAACGTTTGTCGTATGTAATCCGCTGATTGATTGGAATAATTAGTATTTTCCGCTACATTTTGTCCCATACTTTCTTTCATTACATTACCTAACGTGGCATTAATTAATTTGTCATCAGTAATACCCTGAGCTTGTAATTCCTGTTTAACTAGTCCTAAATTCTCCGATGCTTCACCTGCCACCGGCGTAACAGATCCTGATGGGGCACTGGTACCAGTTGAGCCGCTGGTGCCTCCGCCTCCGAGGCTTGATAGTAACTCGGAAATATTGATTCCTCCGAACATTCTAGATAGCTGCGCTGTCATACCGGTTAGCTTGTCCATTCCGGATACCATGGTAGGAACAGCATCATTAACTATTTTATCAACGTCTTGGTTTACATCTCGTTGAGCTTGGTTCATTTTCGCCATGTTTTTTGTCGAGGCGTCCATGGCGCCTTCTTTTTGTGCAGTCTGAGTTTTATATGCTTGTTCTCTTGCCTCGGTCATTTTGTCGGTGCTTATACCAGCTAGACGTACCGTATCTGAATATGATCCATATAGTTTATCAGAAAGTCCGGAGATGGCTAATTGTGCATGTGTCTTTGCTGACCTCTGTGCATCTTGTTGCATCAGTTTCATTATTTCAACGGAATCATTTAATCCCGATTGTATGGCCGCAGTTGCATTGGGGAAATTTTGTGCAAACTTTTGATATCCTGGATCATTTATAGCACCAGCCAATACTTTATTAAGATTATCAGCATGACCTTTTGCGTTTTCAGCAACAAACGCAATTATCTCTCGGTTACGTGACATTTCCTTCTTTGCTACCTCTGCATCAGGTCCGCCTTTTTCAATTCTAAGTTGTAGCTCTGCGTTTTTTGCTGCATATTGTTCTTGTGATAATGCATGTTCATTGGCTTTATTTTGTGCTTCTGCACTAATACCAGTTAATTTTGTAAGTCTATCCTGTTCATCTATGTATTCGGAAATACTTGCAGTTAATTCGGCTGTAGTTTGCTTCTTTCCTGAACCTGCTAATTGCTGAAATTTCATATATTGCGCGGTGCTGTTATTGATATCATCAACACTCATGCCCATATTTCTATATTCTCCTTCTAACCCTGACTCTCTGATAGATGTAGCTACATCAACAAATTGTTTTGCCCCGGCTTCTGCCGATCCTCCCAGGGCAGCAAATAGGGTGGAATTTTTTTTCATTATTGCGGTAAATTTGCCCATCTCCGACATGGTGTATCCAGCACCCTGTAGATTTGCAAATGTATCGGACATATTCATCACCAAACCAGAACTACTTAATTCCCTAAAGGCTTTGAATTGTGCGTCACCTGATTTTTGTATGGCTATTACAACCGAGCCAACCGCTTTTGCAAATGATTCTAACTCCCTTCCTGTTTTTTCACTGACGAAGAGGGGATTGTTTACAAAGACGCCTATCTTACTACTAATGGCCCGAACGACGTCACTGTATGCTGTTAGACCTTCGGCGCCGTCTGCTGATGATTGTATAGTTCGAGAAATAGATTGAGCTAACTGGGAACTGGCAGCTCTATTTCTATCTACGTAACTACCTGTTGCTAGTTCTGCATCTCTTATTGTTTTCGTAAGTTTTGCTAACTCCTGCGCTTCCGCATCGGTTAGTCTGGATTGATTCAGCAATTCGTCGCGTCTGCGTTGTGCTTGGTCGTCGGTCATTTCTTATAGTGTTAATTGTGAATTCGTAACATTCTAGTTGCTACATCATTTTGTTTTTGCATGATGTTTATCATTAAATCTAATTTATCTAATTCTTCTTCGTAATGTTTGGCCTGTGATGCTGATCCACCGCCAGATACTCTCGCCGGTACAGTTTTTCCACTGGGTAAAGTAATTCGAGATTCAGCATCACCTAGTGACTTTTCATATCCACCTGACGGCCCACTTAAAATATCCCCCATCGCTGCTTTTGGTATCTCAGCATGAAAATGTCCACCGGTTGCCGCAGCACTAGGGTTGTTATATTCGTCTTGAACTATAGTGGCACCCCAGCTTCTCAACATAGACTCAAGTTTTTGGCCTTCTTCCCTACTTGGCTTACTGGTTACTCCAAAATCTACTGCCAGGCCTTGTGTATGGCCACTATTCGGTGTTTTTTCATTATGAAACTTATCATTAAATCCGGAGAAGTGAGAAAATCCCGGAAACTCTTTTTGTATTTTATGTGCCAATTCGATAAGTCTTGGGTCAATCACCTTACCTGTTTGCTGCACATCACCCTCGTGCATTTTAAACCCTAGTGCTTTGAGTTCAGCTTGAGAAAAAGGTTTTGGTGGCCCACCTGGGCTAAGTGATGCACCCGAGGTAGGTGCGGCACTAGATGCTGCCGAGTTACCGGTTATTGAATCAATTATACTTCTAAATCCGTTGGATAAATCTGCAGATTTAGTGGCTATTTCAAGCAGACCTTTTGATAATAACGGCACGCCGGTATGGATAGCCTGCTGTAAATTTATTGAAGTTTCTCTTTCTTTCTGCAACATGTCAGTATACAGCTTGGTAGTTTTATCTTCACCAGCCATTTGCGCTTGTTGTTTTAACAAAGCCATTTCTTCTGCTTTGGTATAATCGGTGGTGGCACGAGCCGCACTTTTTAATTTTTCAGCATAACTAACATCAAAGGTTTGGTTGGCTCTGCCTGCTATCGCTAGTTGAGCATTGTCCTTGACAAATTTGGCATCTGCGGCATGGAACGCATTTAATGCTTCCCCAGGTTTCATTTGCGATAGTTTGGTATTTAAATCGCCATACATTAACGAAGCACCCTGGGCTGCTTTGGTTGTTACATTACCCGATAGGTACATTGACATTGATGCTAGAGCTTTTGGACCTTGTGTTTTTGCATCCATTAACAACGCATCTTCATTTGCCAGTCGTCTTTTTAAATTTTCTCGGGTGGCTTCATCCTTGGCATTGGCTATTTGTTCTTCTAATAAAAATCTATGAGCAGAATATTGTTCTGTCGCCATAGCCTGATCTCGAACGGCCTGTTGTTCATCTGCAGACAACCCGGTCATTTTTGTTAGTTTGTCCTGCTCCAACATATATGCTTGTGCGGCTCTAGCTGATTCCGCAGCATCTTGCTGCATAATGTGCCCGCTTTGCTGTTGGTATTTTACATAATTTAATATACCTGCATTAATCTCAGGTATACTCTTGCCCATGCGGACAAATTCATCCTGTACCCCAGATGTTTTAATGGACTTGGATATTTGTGCAAATTGTTCTATCCCTGCTTCCGCACCACCTCCTAGGCCAGCTAAAACAGCAGAATTAGCCTGTAATAATTTAGCACCTTCCCCCATGTCCTTGAATGTATAGGAAAGGTCGGTTAAATTCCTGAAGGCACTATCCATACTGGACGCTAAACCATTTCGACTTAGATCTTGATAGTTTTTAAATTCAGCATCAGCTTGTTTAGCTACTTGATTTTCTGCGGCTGCAGCCGCATTGGCAAGCCCACTGACGGCGCCACCAAATACCTTACCTAAAAGTGGAATACCTGATATTAAGTCACTGCCCAATCTAGCAGCGTCTTTTACCTGTCGATTATATAGTGTAGCACCCGTTTGGCCATCGGCCATCTTACTTACTAAATCAGCTGCAGAAGAAACTATGCCGTCGCCGGCTCGACCTACGGAACTGGTAAATCCACCGAGTGTCCGTCTCGCCGCTTCTATTTGCTCTTGGATTCCCATGATTATATTCTCTGACTTTCTAGCGGGGTTATTTGTAGGCTCATAAGTAATATTTATACAAGGAAAAATCCATGAATCCACATAATCCACTGAGTCAATATTTTCGACAACCCGCAATTTATATTAAATTACCCAGCAAAGGACAATATTACCCCCCTGGCGCTCTTGAGATGCCGGCTAATGGCGAAGTGCCGGTGCTGCCCATGACAGCTATTGATGAAATCACCTACCGAACACCGGATGCGTTGTTCAGTGGACAAGCAGTTGTCAATGTTATACAAAGTTGTATTCCCGCCATTAAGAATGCCTGGGCTATCCCATCTATTGATATAGACACCATATTAGTTTCCATAAGAATCGCCAGCTACGGCCATGATCTAAGTTTTGCCACTGTATGCCCGGCATGTACCAACACAGATGATTATGGTGTTGATTTAAGAACTGTACTTGAACGTATCAAATCTCCAGATTATACTCAGCCAATTCGTCAGGGAGATATTGAAATTTACTTTAGGCCCATGACTTATAAAAACCTTTCGGATAACAATAAGGTTCAGTTTGACGAACAACGTATTTTTCAATCTTTAAATAATACTACCGAAGAAGCCGACGCTGCTCAGGTAACAGCCATGGGACAGGCTCTTAAAAGAATGACGGAGATCACAGTTTCAGCACTGAGTCAAAGTATCATGACTATTAAAACTCCCACTGCCCTGGTAACAGAACCCGAGTACATAGCCGAATTTATGAAAAATTGTGACAGCGGATTGTTCAATCGCATTCAGACTTATGTAGTCGATCATAAATCCGAGGCGGAGATGAAGCCTGTCTTGATCAAATGCGCCAACTGCTCCAATGAATATCAACAGGCCATTACCCTGGACATGACAAATTTTTTCGGGCGCGCCTCCTAACCTTAGATAAGGATAGTATTTCTAAATATATTGATGGCATGGATGGTGAAATCAATGAAATTAGAAAGGAGGCGATGAAAATGGCTTGGTATATGCGTGGAGGGATCTCCTATGAACAGGTACTGCAATTAAGTGTAGCTGAGCGTAAAATCATAGGAGATATTGTTTCCGAAAATATGGAAACAACTCAGAAATCTGGATTACCATTTTTTTAAATCAAGGAAATAAAATGTTTAAATTCAATACAACAAGTGTGCAGGAAAGAATTCCCCGTAGTTTAGCCAAGGTTATTACTTGGCGTATCTTAGTAACCATCACTAACTTCTTTGGTGGCTGGCTTGCTAGTGGTAATCCATGGGTCGGCTTAGGTGTTGTCAGTTTTGCTCTAGTGGTAAACAGTATCGTTTACTTCTTTCACGAACGTGTTTGGAATGCTAGTGATTATGGTAGAACTATTAAAGATTAGCTACGCTAATCCAAGACTCGCATACTGCTCGTCTTATTATTTAGAGCAGTTGTAGTTAGACACTATTCATCTAGAACTAAGTCATAATTCACCGTAAGCACGGTGAAAAAAAATGACATCTTCATCTGAGTCTGTAGCCATTCTATTATAAAGAGATTGTAATTAAACACGGAGGCGGTTGACCTGTACCCCCTACTCTAGCTTCACATGTCAACGGAACCCTAGTAACCCGATAATAAATCCAAGTCCTATAAGCATGGGTCGTATCTGTTTCACGTTGCCCAAACCATTTGTTGCCTTAAGTTAGCTTTTGCCTTTGACACCCGAGTAGGCTTGCGCCTCTTCTATCCGAATTGGGTTTCTCACCAATCCTCAACGGGGGTCGAGCCGCCTCGACCAAACATTGTCAGTATAGATGCCTTACAGTGATGCCTTACCAGATTTTGTTTTTTATGTGACTACCATGTACACGAACTTGTATATGTCCGTTATAGTAGTCATCACTTTCCAATACACGATGATTAAATTGTTCACGAGCTTCTATGTAGCTACATTCCGATTTGGATCGGCAGTAGAATAATATTTCTCTCGTAAAATTTTCGATGCCTAACTGTTCGATGTCTTTGTTTAATTCTATGTTGCTGCCGTAGTATTGTTGCCAGTCTGAGTCTATTTTGCTTTTGATTTTCTTGCGCTTTTTGTTGCCGTTCTTAAGTTTTACTATTTTATATGTTGTTTTACTAAATTTTGATAATTTTTTTCCGATATAACGCCTGCCGGATAATTTATTTGTGATGATATAAACAAATCCGACACAGTCTTCTGGTAGTTGTTCAACATGAGTGTTTTCAAAAAGCCATGGCATGGACTAGTAGTTATCCAGCCCCCACCTGTAGTCTTAATTTTCTTCATGTCATCTCCACATCGGTATTGTATGATGTGAAGCCTCCCTCCTTAATTACTTTAAGTATGTTTTCCACTCGTCCGGCTAACTCGTCTCTATGTGATACTAACCAAATAGATTTATGTCGTTCACGTGACATTTGTTTGAGCAATGCCAATGCAGATTCAACACCTTGTGTATCCAGTCCGTTGTCAATCATCTCATCAATAAACAATACATTAATGGGAGTGTATAAAGATTCAAAAACATCACGAAATGCCCAGCTCATACTGAGAATAAGCCTGTTGCGTTCACCACGTGACAAGTTATCAAAGTCTAGTTCACGGCCCAGTTCTTCAATGTTTACTGATAGATCATTTTGAAACACCACAGTATGTGGTAAACCAATACGATCCAGGTAATGAGTTAGTCTTGTGTTAAGATAGCTTAGATTTTGTTCAATAATCTTCTTCCGTATAAAACTATCTTTACTTGTAAGTAGTTTTAATAAAAAGTCTTGATGTTCTTGAAGTCTTGTTAGATCGTTAAGTGCATCGTACGTAATTTCTTCCAGGGCCTGTGTCTGCATCTCCAGGATTTGTTCACCATAAGGATCAACTTCCGCACGTTTGTTTGATAGTTGAGCTTGCAATCCAGCAATGGTAGCACGATGTTGGATAGCATCTTCCTCTTTATCATAGAACATAGTGGGAGGCTTACCCAGCACACCCAGATCGTGTTGAGTTGACACTAATTCGGTCAATAAACTATTATATTCTGTATTTGCCTGCTGGGTTGTCACTAACTCCTGTTGTTTTGTCTCCAGGACCTGTTGATGTTTGCTATCATGAAATGGTTGCCCACAAGTATGACACTCGTGATTTCCCAAAGTTTCAATTTCCTTGGTTAATTTGCCAATAGATTTTTCTTCTCGGGAAATATCCAGCTTGACCCTGCTGATCTGTGTAGTTAATTCATTTATATCTTTACGCCGCTGATCCCAAATGGTATGATCTTTGTGCGCTTGTATTTCCAAATCAATATCAATTTCCTGCAGAGATCCGATCGCAGATTCCAGTTTTGTGATATCTTCTGTGTTTTTTGTGGTCCAGATATTTTGTCTGCGCTTTAATGCAGAAATCTGTTCTTCTATACGCTTGTTGGCATCTTGTACCGCACGTATTCTAAATTCTTCCTGTTGAATAGAATCCTTTGTTTCACGACCACGCTCTTTAATACGATCTGCACGTTCACTAAGTAAAGTTATACCCAGTAATTGTTCGATAATAGTACGTTGATCGTTGGCTTTCAGTGATAGAAACGGTTCGGTGTATGTGTTAAGTGCCATGATATGTTTAAACATGTCATGACTCATACCCAGGATGTGTTCAATAGCGTGTTGTGTCTCTCTACTGTCGCCTTGTGCGTTATCTTGTACGACAGTTTCCTTATCATCAACATAAAACTTTAGGATATTGGGTTTACGCCCACGTTCAATACGATAATGTTGGTTGCCTATGACAAAATCCAAGGACACCAACATATTTTTACCGTTAGTTTTGTTGACTAGGTTGTCACGACGAATATTACTCAGTGCTTGACCGTATAGTGCATAGCTTAATGCATTGATAATGGTGGTTTTGCCTGTTCCATTACGGGAACCGTCGCCGCCTAGGTCTAAATTCTCTCCCAGTACCAGTGTTAGATCTTGTCGATCAAAATTAATCGCTTGTGTAGCATTTCCCACACTCATGAAGTTTTTTACTGACAGATTTTTTATTTGTATCATAAGCTCTGGTAAATTTTCAACAATAACTTGGGGTCATAAAATTCAGATTCAATATTAGTGATCTGATCTGTAACAATTTGATCCACTGATTCGAATTTTATGTCGCCCGGTGCTAAATCTGTGTCAACAGATGAGTGCTTAACAGGTATTAGTGCCATCTCCCTAAGGTTATAGTCTCTAATAAATGTTTCTTTAATGTAATTTGCTTCTTCATAGCTAATACCAATATCTAATTCTACTCGAACGTGCATATTGGGTTGAAAAATAGTTGCGGCATTGTCAATTGCATCGCTTAATTTAACCACACGGTACAAAGGCTGGTGGGGCCAAGAAAAATATTGATCTGCTTTGCCCCATTCCTTCACCATCATACCACGAGCACCGTCACCTGCATCGGCAAAGTTATGCGGGAAGCAATTTCCAATGTATGTGACGTTTTCTTTCTGTTGCCGCATATGAAAGTGACCGCTGTAAACGCTTTCAAAGCCTTTGAAGTGATCTACTTTAATCTCTCCATGGTCCGGCATCTCCACGTTAGCGTTCATCTTAAAATGTGGCAGTTCAAAGTGGCCAAACATGTACTGCCCACTTAGTTTATGAATTTTTTTATGATCATCACCCACTAACCAAGGGGCAATAGTAACATTGCCGTCAGTAAACCAATCGTTTACAATAATAATGTTGGGAATATGTTTAGCCCACTCTGCACCATGTATATCACGCTTGTCACGATAATATAAATCATGGTTGCCGGGAATAAAATAGAACCGATCAAATGCTTTTGATAACTTTTCCAATGCCCTGACACTAAACTGTAGTGTTTGTAAGTTGATAGAAGCACGATGGTTATGCCAGTCGCCAAGAAACATTCCAGTTTCGCAACCTTCTTCTTTAGCTTTGCCAATAAACCAGTCAACGAACGCTTCACAATCGCGGTTATGGACCAAGCTGTTAGATTTTAACCCCCAATGCATATCGGTACAAACTGCTACTTTCTTAAATAGATTTGTCATATAGTCAAGTATAAACTTTTAGTTGCGGCGATACAACTAAAACGGCTAATCCTGATTATATTCGTCTACCGAAATATTAATTACAGGGCCGTGTGCATGTGCTTCTCGTCTACCGGAATTTTGTCTAGTCCAGCTGGGAGTTAGACCATTTTGTTCCAATAGATCATCACGAATGTTTTGATTTTTCTTTTCACTGTTCAACACGTGAGTAAATGAATTCGTAATGGCTGCGGTATAGTATGCAAAAGGGTTTTGCGATTTTGACTCGTCAAATCGTAATCCAATTTGTGACAATTGTACTAATGCTGACCCGCGCATTTCTTCATTGTATGTATATCCACGCCAGTTAGATCTAGTTGCGTATCGCTCACAAAGTTTGATATACATTGTGGCCAAGGTACGTGTCACTGTGCCGTGATCTTTACAGAACTCACCAGTATCTAAGTCGCCTTTCCAGTGACTTTTGCCCACTATATAAGGTTGTTTTTTATCATCTAGTCTATAGTGATAAAAAGGAGGAAAAGGCAAGCGTAAATATTTTACTATAGCTTCTTCGTCTGCTTCGCCTGTAACTACCAAGTCCAATAGAGAATCGTCTTCGATTAATTCTAAGTCAAAAATATCTTCAATTTTTTTCTTTTTAGTAGCACTTTTTGGTATTTTTTTAGGTGCTGCTGGTATATGTTCCCAAGATGTCACTCTAAATACTAGGTCTGTGTTGGGGATTTTCTTTTGATCTATGACCACGCCAGTTTCTTTTTTAATACGATCTGAACGATTACGCCTAGCTTCTGCAACGGTGCGTTGATTAATTTTGGCTAAACTGGGTAAAATAATATCATATTGGTGATCGTTTTTGGGATCTTTAAAAGAACAATATGTATTTTTGCTTAGGTGTATCTGCTTTAACAGATCTCGGTTATTGAGATAAATGACTTTTTTTTGGGGTATTGGTGTTGGTGATGTGCTCACTAAAATGTCTCCTGGACGATTATTTAGTATAGCATAAGTCAATTAATTGTCAACCTTTTTATATAATATTGGTATATTATTCAAGGCATAAATATTAATATAGGAAAACATTAATATGGCCACACAGATATTTGACGATGGGTCTACTCTCACTACAACAGATACGACTGAAGTATCAATCGCTAGTATTGTTGCGACACCTGCACCTGTTGACCCTGCGGTTGATCCCGAGGTTGATCCTAGGCTTCGGGAGTATCTACGCACCCCGGCCAATCAAATTAACCGATCTGCTGATCCATCATTTTTTGATTCACTTGGTGCTGCTGTGCAGACCGGGGCATCGGCCTTGGGTGGCGCAATAACAGCGGGCCTGGGTGCTGTGGATAGCTTGGTGAATAGCCCCCTGGGCAGTCTAATTCAGCAGGGAATTATTAACGCACGTGGCCAACCTGCTAGAGCTACACAGATAAGTAACACGGCTAGTAATAGTGACTGGCGTGTACGATTAAGCCTGGCCGAGAACGCAAATTATCTGTATAATGATAATTCTGCCCCTAACGGTATATTGCAACCCCTGCAAGCAACCGGAGGTGTTATATTTCCATATACCCCCAAGATTGATATGTCGTATAAGGCAAATTATGCGCCATACAATCCCACGCATTCTAATTACCGTGGTTACTTTTATACAAATAGCCAGGTAAATGATATTACTATAACTGGAAAATTTACCGCACAGGATACTGTACAGGCAAATTATCTATTGGCGGTAATACATTTTTTACGATCAGCAACCAAAATGTTTTATGGGCAGGATCCTCAACGTGGATCTCCTCCGCCGCTATTATTCTTATCAGGATTAGGGCAATATCAGTTTAATGACCATCCTTGTTTGTTGACTAGTTTTACATATAACTTACCCGAAGACGTTGATTATATTCGTGCCCAGGTTGTTAATCAGGCAAATCTTAACCTAACAGCACAAAATATAGTTAAGCAAGCCGTACCGGTTATTGGTGCGGCTGCATCGTTACTAAGGTTATCCAATGCACATACATCTAAAGGTGCGCAGCCAGTAATACCATTTGGTACAGGTATACCAGCTTCGTTACCCAGTTTAGCACAAGGGTCACCTACCTATGTGCCCACAAAAATGGATATTAGTATTACGCTATTACCAGTCAACACTCGGCAACAAGTTAGTCAACAGTTTAGTTTGCAAAATTATGCTAATGGTAATGGTCTTAAAGCAGGATTCTGGTAATGACAGCAACTTATAATCAAAATAGCCCTTATTATTTGACTCAATATAGTCAATACTTTTTGGATGTCATGGTCAATCGCCCTATCCCAAAGTTACCCGATGACCAATATTTCACAATAAATTCAACTTATCAGTATCGCCCGGATCTGTTGTCATTTGACCTATATGATGACAGTAATCTATGGTGGGTATTTTACCAGAGAAATCCCAACGCACTCAACAAGCCGCCCTTGGATTTTATATCTGGTACACAAATCTATCTACCAAATATTAACACATTAAGATCGGCGTTGGGAATTTGATATGGGAACACTATTCGCACCTAGACAAAATATTAACTGGACTCCGGAACAGTTAGCTGAGCAGAGAGCCCAGACTGACGCTGCCAATGAGCGTCGAACAGTCAGTCTAGCACAAAGCCAAAGCACTTCCCCTGGTCCATCAACCGGGGCAGTACCGTATACCGCACCAGCACCAGCTGTTACTATAGAAAATGGTGTAAGAACCACTAGCTATAACATTCAAGATTTGCAGCTTAACGCCAAAGTGGAAGCCTATACCGCAGCAAGAGCCCAGGGAAAATCAGAAGAAGAAGCTGAAAATATAGGCTCCACCGCAGGTCTTAATGCAGGTGATTCCGCACTTAGGGGAGTATATACAGATTACGAAGCAAGGACTGGTGCCAGCTCACCTGGGGTAGGTTCAGACACCGATGACAATAGTAATGGCATCAATACTCTATCAGGAACAAATGCCGGTTTAAATTCTTCTACCCAGCCCTCAGGTGGCATTAAACCACAACCCAATGTGCTGGATAATTTTGCTAGTTATACATATAATATTGGTTGGTATCTTTTAACTTTACCACAAGCGACTACGGTCATGACTAGTTCTAAGATAAACACTAGTCAATGGTCTTTATTAGTGCAGAGTGGTGGCGCACCAGCATCACAGCAAGGATCATCACAAACGGGAACTGCGGGACTGGCAATACCTAGCCTTTCCAACTTAATCTCAGATACATTAACCAAAGGTGGTACTGCCACTAGATCTTCGGGGGGAAGAAATCAATTCTTCCCACTGGACTATTATATAGATAATTTAGAAATAACAGCAGTGATCGCAGGGGAGGCACAAGGAACTATTTCTTCTATAAATTTTCGAGTAACTGAACCTAATGGATTAACTTTACTACCTAATCTTAATAGTGCAGTAAGACAAGCGTATAAAAATACCACCTCAACTCCCAGGGAGGCTCATTATTGTTTAGTTATAAAATTTTACGGTTGGGATATTAATGGTAATTTAATAACTGATCCAACTAGTAGTCGAGGAGTACCGGGTGCCACACCATCTGGGTCAAATGCGGCAGTTGTAAGATATTATCCATTCCAAATTACAAAATTTGATTTTAAACTAGCCAGTAAGCAAGTAGAGTATTCAATCGAAGGAGTCGCGTCCCCTTTTAAATATGCCACATCCACTGCATTTGGTAGCGTACCTTATAACATAGAACTCACAGGTGAAACGGTGAAACAAGTATTGGTGGGTAATGGTACTACCAGCACAGTTCCGCTTGATTCCAAGGGAAAACCGATAGGCGCAGGAAGAGAAGCAACCAACAAGGATACCGCGGGAACAACTGATACTACTAAAGATGTCAATACCCCTATCACTAATGCCGAAATACAGGCATTGTCAGTGCAGGCAACAAATAACGGCAATGTTGCTATATAAGGACTAATCATGGCAGCGACAACAACAGTACTTCCTACAGTTAACATAGGTGACTTTCAGACTGCGGATCGATTGGCTACTCAGGCTGCACCAAACGTTAGACCCTCTGACTTAATGAGCGAAGGTGACTTTCAGAGTGCGGATAGATTGGCTACGCAGACCGCGACTGCTAGACAGCCAGCAGGAACACCCAATACTTCAAACACCACCGCTGCTCCGGCCAAGGCAGACGCTGCACCCAAGGGTGGCGCGGCAGTTTCGTACGTTGGGTTATGTGATGCAATGAATTCTTACGAAAAAAGTCTAGTTAAAGCTGGCGTAGTTGAGTTTGCCAATCAATATGATATACAATTTGTTCCTGCAAATAAATTAGCCAGTGCAAAAGTAGCACCAAAAGGTCCGACCGAGCTAGCCGCTAAATCTATGGCAAACTCAAACACCGCCGCCGCCAAGGTTGATTCAAGTAAAACTGCTGTTGACATGACATCACAAAGATTTACCTTGGTTGCGGGTGCGCAGATCATTCAGTTTATTAGTATGGTTTTACAAAATAGTACTTATATTACTAATCAACTAAAAGCAGTACAAGATCCTACTAAAGCGGACAAACAAGCTACCCCACAATCGCCTACTACTAAAACAACCGATTGGTTTAGAATTTCTGTTAGTGCAGTCCCGATAGGCACCACAAAAGATAAAAAAAGAAATGATTACCCTTATAAAATAACCTATCTTGTAACCACATATGCCATTAATCAAATGCAAAGTCAGTATTTCAATGATGCAAAATTTAGGGGCATACATAAATCATATAATTATTGGTTCACCGGCCAGAATACGCAAGTATTAAGATATGAACAGAGTTATAATACTCAATTCTTTTATGTAATGGGTAGTCGTAGCAAATTACAAGGTCCTCAAAATTCTACACAAACAGATGATATAGCGAAGATTATCGCCAAACCGCTGGGTGATCCGGCTAACATTCCGTCACAGCCTAACGCATCTATCCAAGGGTCAACCAATGACGCCAATACACCAACAGCTACGGCTGCTGATTACCTGTATAGCATGGCAGATCAAGGTGTAGTTAAAATACAAATTGTTGGAGACCCGGCTTGGTTGTTACAGGGAGAAGTGAAAGGAATAACTGCTAACAGCGTTAACTTTAATGGATTTTATCCTGATGGTAGCGTATGTTACGAAACACAAGAGGTAGTGTTTGCCATTAATTTTAATGCTCCGGCAGATTACAATAGTGCATCGGGATCAGGTGGACCCGCCGGTGGCACTGGATTGATGGATACTATATCACGGTCTTCTCCGATTAATAGTGCCAGAGGATCGACACAGGCCAGTGCCGCATATAGAGCAACCACCATAAAAAGTACGTTTAGTAAAGGAAGTTTTACCCAAGAATTAGAAGGAACTGCACTTACTAATTTAAATGCCAAACAAATAGCTGATGCAAGTAATGGTAGATCAGTCAAAGGGTCTGCCGGCGGCAATGGCGCAGTACGTTCCGATCCCAATGGCATTGCATCAGACTCAGACGCACCGGAATTGGCGAGCGGAGCATCACCCAAATCGGTGGCTGATCAGGTTAATGATTTTGAGAGTGGACTTCCACCGGATACGTCAGCAGCACAATCTAATGATGTATCTATAGCATCAACCCGGCTGTCAAACCCTCCGGGGCCAACTACGTCTAACGGTATAGATGTGACAGATCGTGATCCTATAGTAACTACTTCTACTCCGGGGGTTGGCCCACCCGCTACTGCTGCTGAACTACGCAACCTATTTCTAAATACTCCACCGTCAAACAATCAGCAAACCTCGGCAGCAAGGGATCCATAATGGCAATTAATGTAAACAAAACAACAGGCAAGAATTCGGCATACAACTTTGATAAAGGAAATATGCCCGCGGAGTTTGGGCCATATATCGGGGAAGTGGTTAATAATGTAGATCCCACACGCAGTGGTAGACTACAGGTATACATAACTCAATTCAGTGGCGGTGATAAGACAAACAAGTCACTATGGCGAACAGTATCTCCAATTCAACAACAAGGAGGGGCAACGCCTAAGACCAGTACGTCAACTGGTGTTGGCACATACGGCTCCACCAACAATCAACAGAGTTATGGATCCGCTGCACCCGGTCCTGATATTGGCACACAGGTATTGTGTATATTTGTTGCAGGGCAGGGACTGGAAGGTTATTATATAGGTATTATACCAACACAGGGCATTAATCATATGACTCCTGCTATTGGTGCAACCCCAGCGGCGGAACCACAGAATACAAACCAGTCTACATATTTCGCCAAGGCCCCGCAACTTCCTGTTTCTGAAATCAATAACGCGGAAGAAAATACCGCCATTACCGAGAATCCTAAGTTTTACGACCAGAAAAAACCGGTGCATAGCTACGCAGCCCAGGGATTATTTCAACAGGGTGTAGTTAATGATCCTATTCGTGGTCCTATAACTTCCTCCAGTCAAAGAGAAAGCCCCAGTACTGTTTCTGGTATGAGTACCCCGGGTAGACCCGTGTATAAAGGTGGGTACGATGATGCTACTGTTGTGCAGAAAGTTTCGTCAGGGTCAGTTCCTGCAGATTCGGTGGATATAGTAGGACGTAAGGGTGGACATTCTGTTGTTTTAGATGATGGTGATGCCAGCGGAAAAAATTCCATGGTACGATTCCGTACGGCCAAGGGACATCAGGTTACATTAAGTGATGATGGCAACAATCTCTATATCGCCCATGCAAATGGACAAGTATGGTTAGAGTTCGGACAAGAAGGTACATTAGACGTATATACGACAAATTCTATCAATTTACGTACAGAAGGCACAATAAATCTACATGCTGACAAAGATTTTAATGTATGGGCCGGCGGAAACATCAACATGAAAAGTAATGTAGCCACCACCATGCAAAGTGAAGGTACATTTACCTGCGCCAACAAAGATGTATTGACTCTGTTTAGTCAAGCAACCATAGGAATCAAGAGTAGTGGTGCATTGACACTTGATGGTAAGACCAGTTCATGGAATGGTGGCGGCAGTTTAGCATTACAAGCAGGTACTATAGATTTAAATCCCGGATCTGCTGCGTCTGTAGCTATACCCCAGGGATTAGTGGAATATACTATGCCGGATAGCAGTTTTAATTCGTCGTCTGGCTGGGACGTAGCATCTGAGGGAGTTAAGAGTATTGTTACTCGAGCACCTGCGCATGAACCTTGGCCTTATCATAATCAAGGGGTACAGGTAAATGTTAACTTGAGTGATGGCTCCAATTCAAGTCCACCTGGGGCACCCACAGTTCCCGCGGGCACATCAATAACTAAGACAGCATAACATGGCAATTTATAACTATACATTACCATCCGGGGCAACATTTCAAGTATCGGCTCCCTCTGGTACCACACAAGAAGAAGCAGATGATATTTTTTATTCGCAAGTAGCGGCAGGTACATTTGTTGGATATGATGTGGGTGACACCTTAATTAATCCCACACAAGCTCTGGAAAATTTTGGTATTACTCGACTACAACGCGGTACTGCGGGCGTGGATGATCAGACTTTGCTGGCTATTATATCTGGGCTACCGATAGTTGCGTCACTTCCATCCTTAACCTCACAACCTGTTGCTAATCCAATAGACCAATCAAGTTATATACAAGTTACCAGTACGCCCACTGGTACAGTTAACCTATCATTGCAAGCAGGCCAATTAACTCCGCAGCAAACACAGTCTTTAATGGCGCAAATGGCGGCAAATGCAAATAATACTCCTGATACATTTACCCAAGCTGATGGTATCGGATTATACGGGTTTAACTGTAATCAACTTGAGCAAGCCGGAATAGTTAAACCCGGTATGAGTCAATTATACTGTCCTCTTGATTCTAATGGTAATAATCCCTCTAATTTTGTTAGTTTTATGACGTCACCAACACCCTGGACCGGATTATATGGCATTACCAGTATCAATGATCTGTTAAATGATGCAGGATTGCAAAATGAAATACAACAGGACTTATTGCAACAAACTTATGATCAATTGGTGTACAGCGGAGTAGTTGTACCCCCTAAACCAAAAGTCACCACCGCCAGTATCACCACAGGACTGGTATACAATTCCTCGGGCTCACTGCTGTCTGCTACTCCACTATCGTTATTGGTAATGGGACATAATGATTCAACAAGTCTACAGAATTCCTTTCTAAGCACACTTGGTGCCGCTGGTAGCACGACAAATAATTTATTTTCTAACCTAGCCGGTACTCCCCTGGGAAGTGTACCCGCAGCTATACAGAATTTTGGTACATCGGCGGTTGCGCAATATACTTCTGGCTTGGCATCATTATCCACTGGTGCGGTTGGGTTTGCTACAGGGGCATTGAATAGTGTTACTGCGGCTACCGGAGCGGTCGCTACACAATTGTCTGGATTGTCCTCAGGATTAGTTGGCGGTGCGGTTGCATCTGCGGCTAGTGTTATACAATCAACAGTTAACGGAGATGTAGGTGCGTTGATGGCAGTGGGAAGTAAATACGGCACCAGTATTGCCAGTGCATGGTCCAGTACAACTGATTCAATATCCTCGTTGGGTGCATCGGTAACCACAGGAGTGGGATCGCTGGCCGCTGGGATTGGTAGTAGTGTATCAGGTTTAGCATCAAATATTACAGCATCCGCCGGTGCGTTAGCATCGGGAATACAAAGTCAAGTGACTGCGTTGTCATCGGGTATCAGTAGCCTAGCAAAATCTGCCCAAGCCAGCATTAACTTCAGTGATTTTTCTTTAAGTAGTTTAGTATCCAGGGTTCAACCAGCCGCAGGGTTCACAAACACAGTAAATCGAGCCACAGTTGACGCAGCAGTAACCCGAATTATAGGATCTCCACTAATAACCCCACCGGTATATGCATTACCCTCAATACAGTCCTTGGGTACAGCATTAGACATTAAAACTGCACAAAACTTACTGGCAAAAACGCAATCTATTGCAAGTGGAGCTACTGGGCTAATAACTGGTATAACCGCCGGGGGAAAGAATCTAATACAAGGATCTCTATCACAAGTTCAATCGGTATTAAACTCAGCACAAGGGGTTCAACAAGCGGCCAACAATGTGGTTTCGCAAGCAAAACGATTGGGTAACAGCCTGTTACCCCCGGGCAACTAAGTTAGGGTAAATACATATTATGTCAACTTTTATTGGATTCTCAACAGTTAATAGAAACAAAAATTTTGTTTTAGTTGACGATGACCTGATCAAACAGGATTTATTAAACGCCTTTAATATTAGACAGGGTGAGTTAGTTGGTCGCCCGGGATATGGCACTTTAATCTGGAATTATTTGTTTGAAAATCAAACTGCCGAACTGGAAGCCGCTATTTACCGTGAAGTTCAACGTATTATTGGTGGTGATCCTAGACTATACCTAACTAATCTCTATATGTACCCCCAGGAGAATGGCATACGGCTGCAATTAGAGTTACAGACTGTAGCTACTACTTCTCCACAAATATTATCTATTTTCTTTAATGAAACTTCACGTTCCGCTAGCTACTCTTAACTCATAACATAATAATAGCATATTATCGGTAGGATAAATAATTGTAACATTGGAACGACCATGGCTACATCTACAAGACAAACCGTATTATTTGGGGTTGAGGATTGGAAAAAGATCTATCAAACCTATAGCGAAGGTGACTTTCAAAGTTACGACTTTGAAACATTGCGCAAGAGTTTTATAGATTACCTCCGGCAATATTATCCAGAAACATTCAATGATTATATTGAATCTTCGGAATTCATTGCATTACTTGACGTCATAGCTTTTATGGGTCAAGCCCTGGCATTTCGCACGGATCTAAACACTCGCGAAAGTTATATTGATACTGCGGAACGCCGAGACAGCGTTATTAAACTGGCAAATCTAGTTTCCTATACACCACAACGCAATACCGCAGCTAGTGGTTATCTAAAAGTAAACTCGATTGTGACTACAGAAAATGTGGCCGATTATAATGGTGTGAATCTAGCTAACATTACTGTTAATTGGGCAGATCCCAGTAATTTTGATTGGCAAGAACAATTTATTGCAATTATAAACGCATCTTTGGTCAATACACAATATATTGGTTCTCCAGGTAATGACCAAGTGCTATTGGGAGTAGATACACAAGAGTATACTATTAACCTAGTACCTGGATATCTTCCAGTGATCCCGTACACATCCACTGTTAATGGCGTTAGTATGCCATTTGAGGCAGTTAATTCTACGTCACTGGGTCAAACATACATCTACGAACCACCACCATTACCCAATGGTCAGTTTAATATTTTATTCCGTAATGATCAGTTGGGATTTCAGTCAGCTAATACCGGTTTCTTTTTCTACTTTAAACAAGGTACACTATTAAACCAAGATTTTAATCTAGTGGAACAAGTGTCTAATCGTACTGTTGATATTAATGTGGAAGGGGTTAATAATACTGATGTATGGTTATATCAATTAGACAATCTTGGTAATGCAAGAACTATTTGGGGTAGAGTACCTTCAGTATATGCTGCCGCAGTTGAACAAATGACACCCTCAATACGTGACGTATATTCTGTAACCAGTCGTACTAACGATCAGATAACGTTAGTATTTGGTGATAATGTGTTTGCTACTATTCCCGTAGGCCAATTTAGAAATTATGTTCGTGCATCTAACGGATTGCAATATATTATTAACCCGGAAGAAATGCAGTCTGTTCAAATTCCCATCAGTTATGTTAGTCGTACTGGCCAAATTGAAACAGTGACATTTAATTGTGGAATTACCAGCCCGGTGACTAATGCAGCACCGCGCGAAACTATTGATCAAATTAAACAACGTGCGCCTGCTCGTTATTACACACAAAATCGTATGGTTAACGGAGAAGATTATACAAATTTCCCTTTCACCACATACAATTCTATCATTAAAAGTGCTGCTCTTAATCGCAGTTCTATTGGCACCAGCCGCTATTTAGATCTAGTGGATCCTACCGGCAAGTATTCATCAACTAATGTGTTTGCCGATGATGGTGCATTGTGGTATATTAATAATACTCCTGCCTTTAACTTTACCTATCAGACTACTAACGATATTAATAATGTTATTATAAATGAAATTACTCCGGTATTATTGAAAGACACTTTCAAACAATTTTATTACGCTTACTTTCCTCGCCCTAGTTTAACAGCATTGAATTATTCTTGGCATGAAAGTACAACTATTGTAAATGAAACCACTGGTTATTTTCAAAATAGCAGTGGTGTGCCTGTTCCTGTTGGTAGTACTGCTAGCAATAATGCCAAATACATTGTCGAAACTGCGTTGGTACAATTTGTGCCGCCTACTGGCTATTATTTCAATAAAAATAATGAATTGCAGCCCGGGGTACCAACCTCAGATGGTGACCATTTATACATATGGGCAAGCCCCACCGCTATTGATGGTAATGGTACTAATGAGGGGTTAGGAAACTTATTAGATGGCACAGGTCCAGTAGTATTGAATACTTATATTCCTACAGGTGCCATACCGGTACAGGTTATCCCGGTGTTGACAACACAATTTGGGTCGAGTGTGCAATCTGCTATTCTTAACCAGATTTATTTAAATCAAAATTTTGGGTTAGGTTACGACAGTACTGGGGCAATTACCGGCACTCCGTATACATGGTATCTTATCACCTCGGCCAATCTTGCAGTGAACGCAACCTGGAGCCAGCAATTTGCAGGCAATACTTCTGGTGCTAACTTAGATTCAAGTTGGATGATTCAAGCAACTTATGATGGGTCACAATATACAGTTAAATCTCGCAGTCTTGAATATTACTTCGGTAGTGTATTAGAAGTTCGTTTCTTCTTTGAAACAGCGCAAGCAATCTATGACAGCCGTACCGGTACAGTTATTTCAGATTTTATTAAGGTATTGAGATCAAATAGCCAGGCAAATAGTAATTTGCCACTGCTTGGGGATATCGCCCTTAACATTATTGCACAGCCTGTATTAAGTGACGGCTTAGTTGATGATTTTCAAGTAATAGTAGGATATGAAGATTATAACAATAACGGTATTCCCACAGATCCTGATTTCTTCCAGGCAATCGTTGGCGTGGATCCTTCGGATACTACACTTCCGTTACCTTATGTTTATTTTCAATTGACCACAGATTTTGATAATTTGCAACGTTATTTGTTACAGCCATCTGGTGTGGTTAATGATAGTTATGCTACATTACCAGAAATTCAAGTGGTTACTGAGCAATATACAACGGGCCAGGTATTTTATGCTTACCAAGAAAATTTATTTTATATATTGACACTAACATTAGCTGGTCAACGAATATTAACACTCACTGACAGTTGGCAAGCACGAGTTGGTCGGCAAGATCTATATTTTCAATATCGTCATAACTCTTCACTAACTAATCTTATTGATCCGGGTAGTTCTAACATTATTGATTTATATGTGGTAACTTTGGAATATTATACCGCCTATGTAGCATGGATACGTGATACAACCAACACGGTTGATCCACCATTGCCCCCGACTATTGATGAATTAACTACAAATTATGCGGGATTACAAAACTACAAGATGATCAGTGATAATATGATTCTTAACAGTGTGGAATTTTTACCACTCTTTGGTAGCAAGGCTCCCGAAGCATTAAGAGCTACTATTAAGGTTATTCCTGCGGCAAATACTAATGCCAGTAATAATCAAATACAAAATCTTGTACTGGCCTCCATGAACGCATATTTTGACATTGCCAACTGGAGTTTCGGACAAACATTTTATTTCTCAGAATTAGCCGCGTATATACATTCTCAAATAGGAACGTATGTGGCGTCAGTAGTGTTAGTTCCTCTCAATACACAAAAATCGTTTGGTGATTTGTATGAAATACAATGTGCTCCATATCAAATTTTTGTTAATGGTGCAACAATCAATAATATTGAAGTTATACAAACATTGACCAGCACTAATTTACAAACTGCCCCTGGTAGTGGAGCAATTTAATGGCCGCAACAATTCGTTCTGTTGATTTTTTACCGGAAATCTTTCAAACTCCGGCAAACAAGCAGTTTTTATCAGCGACACTTGATCAGTTAATACAAGAACCCAAGTATAAACAGACTCAAGGGTTTATTGGTCGAAAGGTTGGCCCCGGTGTTAATCCCACAGATAATTATGTCATTGAACCCACGGTACTACGTAACAATTATCAATTGGAACCCGGTGTGGTTAGTGTGGATCCCAATACGGCTAAAGTTATCGATGGTATCACTTATCCTGGTATACTATCCGCAATCGGCACGGAAGGTGGGTTTACTAATCAGGCTGATAGATTATTTGAAAGTGAATATTATACCTGGGATCCTTTCGTAGATTTTGACAAGTATAATAACTATGCTCAGTATTTTTGGTTACCTAATGGTCCAGATACGGTCACTGTGGCGTCAACTTATGTACCAACAGAAGAAACATTTACGGTTACACGCAGTAATGGTGCATATACGTTTACCGGTTATGATGGTAATAACCCGTCGCTGACCTTGGTTCGAAATGGAAACTATAGTTTTGTTGTGGCACAGAATCAAGCAGCAACTATTCAATATCGTGTAACAAATAATGGCACTAGTAGTTGGAATATTAATTTTCAGACTAATCCAACGTTAACTCTTATTCGAGGCAACACCTATATTTTTAATCTGGTGCAGACCGCAGCCTTGTCTTTCTATATTAAGACACAAGTTAGCTTTGGTACAACTAATCTCTGGAATTCTGGAGTAATCAACAATGGTGGTACACAAGGTCTGGTTACATTTACCGTTCCACAGGATGCTCCTGATACTCTTTACTATTGCAATGATTTAGAATATAACCTACAAGGTCAGTTTGATATCGTCAGTGCTGAACCAGGAACCGGTCCGGATTTTTGGATACAATCAGAACCTGGGGTAGATGGTCTATTACCTTGGTCACGTAATATCAGTAGTCGTGGTGTGCTGGGGGTAGTAAACAACGGTATAGATTTAGGAACAGTAACGTTCAATGTACCTGCATCTACCGCACAGAATTTTTATTATTCTTTGCCCTTTATTGGCTACCCTACTGCCACAACTGGACAGGTAAATTTAATCTGCGACTCAATACGGTATGATCAAATAAATGGTATTTTAGTTTCACAGTTTCTTGACACATATCCCAATGGTATAGACGGTATTACTAATCTTGACGGCCAAACTCTAGTGTTTACTTCACAATCGTCGGATCCGGCAGTAGGTGGATGGTACAATGTGCAACCTTTCGATCCCTTACCAACAGGCGATGATTTTCAAACAGGTGCGTACGACACTACTGGATTTGCCGAAGCTATTCCAATAACCGATCCTGCGGTACAATCAAGTCTATGGCAAATAGAATATGTAAGTGACGCCAATGGGGTACCTTTTATTCAGCTTAATAGTATCCTGCCGATAGATAATTCAACACAATTTATTGTTACCTCTGGTACTCAATACGTTAATACACAATGGTATAAAAATTCTTCGGGAATTATTACTGAGATGCCGTTACTTACTGCGGCATTACCACAGTTATACTATCAGGATAGTGAAGATCCAAGTATATTTGGTGTAATTAATTTAATCGAAAGCAATATTAACCCTCCGGTAGCAGCATTATCTATTACTGCGGTTACGTCTACTGGATCTCAAGTAACATTGACGTTTGCAGAACAATCTTCTGCTCCCTATTCTATCGGTAGTACCATTATTGTATCAAACATTTCTCCATCTGGATACAATGGCAACTATACAGTAATTGCATGTACCACATCAACAGTAACTTATGCAAGCACTTACACTGGTACATATAGTAGCGGCGGTGTAATAAATTCTATTAGTATTAATTCTTACATCAATGTTGATACTGACATCTTAGGACAAACAAACTATACCAGTCCAAACGGTGTACAATTCACCAACGGACTTAAAGTTATATTTGAAGGTACTGTATATCCCGAATCTTATGTTAATAATACCTATTATGTGCAGGGTGTAGGATCCGGTATTCAATTAGTGTCCGTGGATAACCTAATAGTAGTGGAACCCTATTCGACCGACACCAATGGCCAGCCCATTGTTCCCGATTACATGACTATTAACATGGCCAGTCCGGATCTTAATCCTTGGTCTCGAGGTAATCGCTGGTTTCATGCTGATGTTATTGATTATGCCGCAGCAATAAATGACGTCGAACCGGTATACACCAATTTACAACGGGCAAATCGTCCTATTTTAGAATTTAGAGCCGGTACTAAGTTATATAATTTTGGAACTCAAGGAATTCCTGCGGTTGACATTATTGATTTTACTCAGACTGATGCACTATTAAATGTTAATGGACAAACTGGGTATGGATCCAATGGATATACTTTCGTGCAGGGCAGTCTGGTAATTTTTGCAGCTGATAATAACCCCAATGTTCGTAATCAAGTATATACTGTAAACTTTATTACTCCAGCGCCATCTGCTACCCCGGTTATTAATTTAGTTCCGACTAGTTATAGTCCTGTATTATATAATCAGACGACGGTATGTCGTAATGGACTCACTTTACCTATTGTCGATATAGTTGGTACTGGCACCTC